>Ga0116227_10006673_pt1 | contig 23195 bp, 14 predicted proteins | sample S1TSphgellanicum_FD_89693 | JGI IMG/M metagenome (GOLD analysis project Ga0116227, IMG submission 89693) | Host-associated microbial communities from peat moss isolated from Minnesota, USA - S1T2_Fb - Sphagnum magellanicum MG | ecosystem: Host-associated > Plants > Peat moss > Unclassified...
AAAAAAAAAAAAACAATCCCAAACAAGTTCCCCATGGAATAAGAAAATTTCCTTGGTGAAAAATACAATTTCCACAGGGAGTAAATAATTTTCCTTGAGGAAGGGCCCAAGTTCCCTAAGGAGAAAGGCACCTTCCTTTGAGAATAATATATTTTCCCTAGGGAAAGGCTTAAGTTCCCCAAGGAAACATATGTTCCAAATCTTTTTGCAATCACGATCATTTCATTTTTGTTCTTATATGATATTGCGACCTATCATTGGAAAGGTTTCGAAAAGAGCTACAACTTTGTAGGTGAAAATATTTCAATCAGAATTCATATGCAAAAATCACAATCAAACAAAACTTTGAACACATTTATTCCCTAGAAAAAATTATGTTCTTTTCCTCAAAGGACATGATTGTTCCCCAAAGAAAAAAGGTTTAAGTTGTTCCCTAGACAACTTAAGCTCCTTCTCCCTGGGGACATGATTGTTCCCTGAGGAAAAGCCAACTTCCCCGAGGGAAACATATACATATGTTTTAAATCTTTTAACAATTATAGTCTTCTCATAGTTATTTTTTATATAGGCTTGCAACCTATCATTGGAAAGGTTTTGAAGAAAAATACAACTTTGTAGTTGGAAGCACTTGAATCAAAACTCACATACAAAAGTTATGTTCACATAAAATTTCAGGCACAATTGCTCCCCAATGGAAACATGGTTACTCCCCGAAGGGAACATGGTTGCTCCCCAAGAGAGCACATTTAGGTTGCTCTTTCAAGAAAATTGTCCTAGGGAAAACATGGTTACTCTTCAAGAAGAACATAGTTGCTCCTTGAGGGAACATATTTACATGCTCAGCCTAGATGTGTTCCCCCGAGGAGCAACCATGTTCCCTCAAGGAGCAATTATGTTTGAAACTTTATGTGAACATAATTTTTGCATGTGAATTTTGATTGAAATGATTCCAACTACAAAGTTGTAGCTTTCTTCGAGACCTTTCCAATGATAGGTTGCAAGCTTATATAAAAACAACTATGAAATAACTATGATTGCTAAAATATTTGAAACATATGTTTTATCGATGAACAATCATGTCTCGGAGGAGAAGCAACTTAAACCTTTTTTTCTTAAAAACAATCATGTCCTCAAAGAGAAGGAGCTCTTTCTCCCCTAAAAACATGATTGCTCCTTGGGGCAATTTAAGCCTTCCTCCTTTGGGAACATGGTTGTTCCGTGAGGAACAACTTAAATTTTTTTTCTTTCGGGAATTTGTTTACATCCATTTTGTTCATGAATGAAAAAGATAATTCAAGAAAAGGTTTGAACCCAAGACCTTTGGGCTATAAGGGGGATCCTACCACTACAATAGTTTTTATCTTTTGAAAATAATATAAAAATTTATTTAAACCATTCCCCATTGTGCAAGTACAGTAAAACAAATCTGATTTTTTTTTCCTAAGGGCAATGTATTGTATTGTATTATAATTGTGTTGAGCCCGATCCCACATTTAATTTGTTACACATGTTTAATGTTTTCCCACCCCAATTCATGGACCAATTTATTGAAATTTTATTTCCTAAAGATCCTAATGTGCTCCAAATATAAGTAAGGAATTGAAGTATTGGGGTTGTTTCTCTTTTGGAAATGGGACACACATCCTAACAGATTTATGAAAAGTGCAAGCAACTATGGTTAGAACAATTCCAACATGGTTAGTCCATGACAAAAAAATAATTTCCTTTATTTACAAGATGTTTGGTATCATGAACATATGCATGCAAAAAACGATGCATTGAATGTGAAAATGTAGGCCTTGGAGGATGATAAGTCAATTTTTTTTGGCAAGATAGTATTGTTAATGTGGACTTCCCTTTCACCTTGAGGATTCAAACTCCATGGCAATTGCAATGCATTTTGAAATGGGGCCATAATGGACAATATCAATGGACATAACTTTTGGCACCAAAAATGTGAAATTCCATTTATTCACATTGATTGTGTTCAATGAATGGAAAAATGGTGCCCCAATTGCATGGGTAATTATTTTCCAACAAGTAAAAAAAAATCTAATATCACGTACATGCACAAGTGCTCCAAGCACAACTTAAGTGGAAACCAAGTTATTTCATTGTTAATGATGTTCCCCAAGAATGACAAGTTTCAAATATGTTTCATGTTCTGCAAAAAATAATTTAATTAATAAATTTACCGTAGTCATATCATTGTGTTTAGTTAATTATTCATGGGTGCATGAAATAGAGGATGAACCTATCTTGTTATGTGTTTGGCATGTACTTCAAAATTGGAAGAAATAAACATTTTCAAAAAGTTATAATGTAATGTTTGCAACCAATTCTTCAATCACTTCAAAAAATTAATGCATGTTCAATTTTATTTTGCAAAATGCTTGAGCACGTGTGTTTCCACTTTGGAGATAAAGACCCACACATGTTCAAAAGCATGGGCAATATAGTTGTTGAATTTGCATCATTTTTTGCCTCATTATGGACCCACTCTTTGGTAAGTCTGCATATTCTATCTATTGTATTTCAAGTTTTGTGTCAAGAATTGTTAATTGTACTTATGCATTTAGTTATTGCATTGTAGATTTATGGGCATTTGACATTTGAAAGGTATGTCATGCTAATATGGATATTCAATTTAACTATGAATCATATCATGTGGCATTTAAATGCTAGATGAACATAGATACCTATGGATTATGACATAGACAAGTTGATTAGTTAATGTGACAATTGATTAACCTAGTTGCAACTCACTACATGTATTTGGAAGAATGAAAATTCAACAAATTTGTAATCAAGATTGTAGTGGAGACAATTGTCCAAGCAAGTATGAAGTTCAAATGATTGTGCTACATGGTTGATCACTTCTTAATATGGATTCAACCATGGGGATCATAATGTGATGTTTCAAGCTTATGCATGGGCCTCATTTTTTTCAAATTATAAAGAGGAAGACGATGACCTAGACAACTTCTTAACAATGATCTAGCAAGTATGTCAACATAGACATATTGCCCATTATTCAAAGTTTAACACATGATAACACAATTATGTGACTTGATGATATGTTTATGCCAATTGTTGAAGTGGAATGTCAAGAAGGTTGACATTAATTTGTACAGCATGGTGTTGCAATTTTGAGTCAAATTTTGACCTACCTTCGTAAAATAAATGTTGAACAATCAACATCATCCTTGCACTTGAATATTATGTTTGCACACAATGATGAAAATGTTCTTAATATTATGAATCAAATAAAGAATTTTCATGAAAATATGTGATGTATTCTCACAAGCACAAATATTAAGCAAACAAATAGATGTGATTGGAGTTCATTTCCATTCAACTAATGGTTTTTATAACCTAACATAAATCTATGGTATATTTATGTACAAGACTTGTAAAACATTTCATTCAACTCACTCCACTATGATTGATTGAATGTGTTGTTTTGCAAATGTTTAATGAATCAAGTCCGACTTGTTTTGGCTCCTATTAATGTGATTGCACCCCAATAGAGACAATTTTGAAATTTATTTAATTCAAACAAATCATTGAGATGTGAAACTAATGAATTGAAAAATTCAAACCTCAAAAATTGTAAGTCAAGGTTTGCATAAAGTATAACACAAAGGCCAATAAATTGTCATTAGCATGTCAAGGTATGTGTCACCTATAACACTTTGGTTGTGTTTCAACAAGTTTGTGTTATACCTAATGTGGGAACTTCATACAATTTTGGGCTTTCAAACAATCATTATATTTCCAAAGGTTGTGAGAAATAAGGATTTATAATCTTATATGGATAACAAGATACAAAAATTGAAGAAGTTTTAACCATCATAATAACACATTAAAACTGAATATTTGATGAAAATATTATAAGATGTTGGTAGAAGTCATCAAAAATCAAACTATAGATTCTTCAAACATGAAACAATAAACCCCTTTGACTACACTACTAAAAGGCATCTCATAATTTTCTTCATATTCTTCATCTTTTTCACCTTCATCCAAGTAGCCCTTCCCTTTCCTTTATGATATTTTCTTCTACACTTTCCTCATCAAAGGAATTAATGTCATTAATGTGATTCATGACATCTAAGTGACACACTTTAAAACTTTCAATGGACTCTTAGATTTGAATATCCCAAGTTCCTTCCTTTGCATTGTATTGTACTTAGGATCAATTGACAAATGTTTTGCAAAAATCTTCCTTCCCAAGCTTCAAACTTCATTTAAAAATAAAAATCAATCATGCCTTTCCTCAATACTTGTAACCAAACTTAAGAAAGTACTCAAACATACAAACACAAAACATAATGTTTACTATTAAAACTTACAAGCACATGAGCCGCTCATGTTTGTTCCATTTCAACACTTATTGGATGAGATCATGCATTTCCTCATTTGATCATTCCAATTCTCAAAATTCCATTCTTTTTCCAAAGCCCTAGCTCCAACATACCCATGGGTCCTCGTTAATAGTTCATACAAATCTTGATTGGAGTTTAACTTTCTATAACAAGTTGGGTCAATCACCATAGCAAACTCATGTACATGCCCAAAATTTGAAGTACTTTATGTTCATAATCTTGGCCAATGATGGTTTCTTCATGTTAAAATATGGTATATTCAATTGTGCCAATGCATTCCATTCAAGGTTTGCCTCCCCCCATTGCCCTTCAACCTTCTTCAATTCCTTGTTTTTTTTTAGATCTCATTGTTCCCAATGATGACTTGTGCTTATGATGACCTATGATTCAAAATGTGTTGTCAATATTTCATTGTTCACCTTTGGACTAATCAATAAGTTATTCGATTTGTGTTTGAATTGCAAGTGGGCTTATCACTACAAGGAGATGTTGATATATTCAATCCATATTTCATTAAGCTTTGAATGAACTTGGACAAATTTACCATGGTGAAAATGGTTGACCCCTAAATGAACACGAACCAATGACTATGGATAAATGAATAATTAATTCATTAATAACTAATCAAATTCAAGAATAATTAATTCATTGGGCTATCTTTTGGTTCATAGCTACATTAAGTAAGGCACCTAAACTAAGTTAGACCAAGCTAAGCACCCATGAACCTAAATTAGGCTAAGAATAGTTATGTTAGGCACCTAAGAACTTGAACTATCTTATTTAGGTTAAGCTAAAAAACCTATGGTAACCTAAACCACCTAGCCTAAACTAGGAACTTAGCTAGCTAACCCATCAACTTAAGGTGCAAATGTGAAGGTTTGAACCTTTCACCTCCATGTTTAAGGAGCAAATCTTTAACCATTATTTAAATAAGTGAAATTATTTGTCATCACATTATTATCCACATTTATTTCTTAATTTATTTAGGTATCCACCTTAATTAGTATATTTCTTACCTATGTTATCTTATTACCTTACATTACATATTTACATAATTTATGATACCAATAGGCTACCCTAGGCTATTTTAAAACTAGTGTAAGTTACCATATGCTAGGTTCCTAAGCTAGTCCTAGGTTATTCCTAGGTTAGTGTAAATTATTTTAATCTATTCTTGGGTTATATGTGTAGTTATTTTAGGTTATTTTAAAACTAGTGTAAGCAACCATAAAATAGGTTCCTAGGGTAGTCCTTGGCTATTCCTATGCTAGTGTAGGTTACCTTAGGTTATTTTTAGCTACCATAGCCTAGTTTTATAAACTAATCATAAATATTTCTAAATTATGTGAAAGCTACCATAGGCCTAGTTCCTAGGCTATTTTTAAGCTACTTTAAGTTATTTGTAAGCTACTATAAGCTACCCTAGCTAGGCTATGTATAAAACATATGTTAAGTTCATAGGCTAGTTTTTGGTTATTCCTAGGCTAATGAAGTTTATCCTAAAGTTACCATAGGCTAGGTTTTAAAGCTAGTTGAAAGTTATTCCTAGGCTATTCCTAAGGTACCATAAATTGGTCATAAATTATTCGTATGTTAGTACAAATAAGTTATTTTACCATAAATTATTCTACCCTAGGCTATTGGCAATTATTCTATGTTATTCCACCATAGGTTATTCTAAGTTTTTTTTGTTATTCTAAACCATTTCAACTTAGGTTATTCAAGGTTATTTTTTGCTATTTTACACTATTACACCCTAGGTTTTTTTTTGTTATTCCATTTAAAATTATTTTAAGTTATTTTACTTTAACCTATTATAAGTTATTCTAAACTATTCCACCTTAAGTGATTTAAAAATATTCTACCATAGGTTGTTTTTGGTTATTCTAAATATTCCACCCTAGGTTATTTTAAGTTATTATACCTTAGTTTATTTGTAGTTATTTTAGGTTATTATCAACTATTATTATTCCATCTTAAGTTATTTTGGTTATTTTAACTTATTTCACCTTGAGTTATTATAGGCCTAAGGTACAATAGCCTAGGGCAAAACATCTTATAATATTTTAAAATATAACTTTGAATAGTTTAAAATACCTTGTGAAATTAATTTAAAATAACCTAAGGTATAATAACCTATAACAATAATAAATAAATAAATTGTAAGGTATAACATAAGGCACGATAGTGTAGGGTAAAATAACCTAGGGTATTTAAAACAACATAAAAAGAAACTTATTTATTGTGGTGAATTACTTTAATTAATAATGAAAAATGATAATACATAATGTTCCTATAGTGACAAAATTTTAGCTAAAGTGAAATGACTAAGGTGCACTAAACTTATTTCACTTTAAAGTTCCATGATGATATAAATTAATTAACCACACCCTGTTTTTGTACTAATTCCAGTGATGAAAAATCAAAACTAATATATGGAAGACTTTTTGGAATCCTTCATATGGTTGTCCATGGACCATTCCAAAGACAATTTCAAAAATAATTACCTCGTTTTCAAGCTTAACTATTTCATTCCATTCTTAATGACTACTTCTTTTCCCTGTTAATTTTCTTAATAACTATTTCCCACCTTTCCAGATAACTACCTCCATTTTATAACTACCTCATTTTTTTCCCATATCTGCCAACATGGATATGAAAAAACAAATTAACATGTTTTTTTCATGTCCATGAAATGTATATCAATCTAAATTAAAATTAACATTAACATAAATAATTTGATGAATCTTTAAAAACATTATTGAAAATAGTTATGAAAACATAAGAAAAAAAAGAAAGTTAATCATCACTAGTAATGTGTAGTAGCATGGAACTCAAATGTATATAGGAGGTTCCAATGTTCGTAAAACTCCCCTTTACAAAATTTGATGAACCATTCAAACTTGTTTAAATTTTCATTAAAAGCCCATGCCACGCCTTCATTAACAACATCTAAATTATCTACATTAACTAAGAGGTTTGGAGGCATAAGAGGTTTTATGGTTAAATTCAAAACAAAATCAAACACAATAGCCCAACACATCATTAATGTGTATAATTTATTTATTATTCTACCATTAAGAATAGTTATAAAATCGTTGTTTCTAATACATGTGAAGATTTTTTTATAAAATAATAGGAATTTATATTGTGAAGAAAATTACATGAAATGCAAACATATAATGTAAAGTGAAATAAATACAATTTCATTGGAACATGGGTTTGTAGAAATCCAAAATGAAAAACACAAACATGTTGATGAAAGTTGTCATAAAATCATGAAATCATGTTTTGTAGATGTTTGAATTAACAAAAACTTTAGAGCATTTACTCAATTTTGGTTTTTAGCTTTTGATTATAGTGTTTTGTCCTAATGTATTTAAAAACACAATTAAAATTTGCAAACGTGTATCAATAGTTAATCAAGTGACTTTGTTTCCAACTTTTATATGTAAATTCAACAAGCACCGATAACAATACAATCCCCCGAGACATTCAAGTGGAATTGCACAAGTATATGTTCATTGTAACAATATAGAAAGCTTTTATCAAACGCACTTGTCAAGAATAGTTTTATAATATTTTTAAATGCACGTGATCTCAAGTATGTCTAAAGTGGCTTAATGTCAAGGACATACCAAATTATAATATAATTTTATAGTTTTATATGTACATATTTAATTCTTTTACAACTTTCAATAAACATAAAGAACAATGTATATGGCTATTCATAAAAGTCTAAAGGTCTTAAGGGAAACTTGTGAGTTGTTTGTGACTTCTTAACATGGTTCAAAAAGCACATGTTTGCCACATTATTAACCTTTGCAAAAGTTATAGATTCCATTGCATTATTCATGTGGCCTATAAAAAGGTTATAGTGCAATTTTCTATGATGTATATTATGAGGTTCTCAAGCTTCTTTTATTCATTATTGTCAACATACGTTGAGGGCTTGAACTTCTTGCCTTGCCTTGTAATTATGGTTTTTTATGATTCCAAGACTAAAAGGAAATCCATTTCTCTTATTGATTTTATCATAGTTCATGTTGTTAACACTTAAAACCTTGGGGATTCCACAAATTTTTACAAAGTATACCCTTGCAAACGCAAGGATTACAGAGATTTGTATATTGAAAAACTTATAAATTAATACTCACATGAAAATATTTTGACCTTGATATTCAACAAATTTATGAATTTAACCTCGACATGCATCATGTTGCTCCAATTGATGTATATAAATTATTGTGTGCCAAGGTTATTAGAATTGAAAAAATCTTATTTTTCAACATGTGTTTCAAAAATTAAAACCAAGTTATGAACATGGAATTAAAAAAATAATAATCATCATTATCAAATTGGAAATATCAAATAAATATTAACAAAAACACATGTAGACTTTTTGAACCTCCTTTACAAATTCTAATAGCTCCTTGTAACTACATTGAAAACAAAAATACACATGATTTACTACCATAATACTTCAAATAAAAAGAATTCATCCATAGTTTTATATAATGATGTAAGTTGGGTGCATTTGTCCTTTGTTAAATTCCCATTTTGGGGATAGGGTTTATGTATTACATGGTGTGAACCAACTAAAAGAAAACTTTTGTGATGGTGGATCATGGTTTGCTTGAGCAAGTGGGTGCACGTGTGGGATGTTTGTTGAACAAGTTTGAATGAATGATGGCAATCTTGCTTGCTTGATGCTTATTTGAATGTTGGTGGGTGGGAAGAGGTTAGTGGCATAGAAAACTAGCAAGCTATGAACCTAGCTAGCTACCTAAGATAGTTAGTTATTTGTATTCTACCTACCTACTTAGGCTAGGTTAGTTACCTTAATCTACATATCATCTTCCCTCAACTCCTTCATCTAGTAATTTCATCCAACAATGTTTCTTTGGATTAAATCATTGACAAGAAGGCATTAGTTATTAGATAACTAGTTTTGAATGAACCCCATGCATGCACTTTCCACTTTCCAAATGGGCATCTAGTCGAAATGATTTATATGTGTCCCTAAAGGCTTACAACTATAAGGTATAATCAATTTAAATTATTTTTATACATAATGTGGTATGGAAGACTTGGAAGCTACCTTTGGCACATTCCCTAGTTCTTCACATTGGAACGAGAAGGTCATGTAAAAGCTTCAAAATAAGGTTATGACAAGTTCCTTGAGTTTAGCTCACAATCACATTATACTACATAAAGCAAGGTTACTAGGAAGGACATCTCAAACATGTGGGACATCCCAAGAACATGTAAGGATGTGCTTAAATTGCATCCTTCCAATATCACAACAAATAATCATTTTTTATTGGGTCCTTTTAATTTTTTGTTTGAACAAAGGTTCAAACTTATCTTATCATTTCATATTTGTTCTTTTCAACACCCTTGTTGTCCCTCCTATTGTTCCTTATTTTTTTCCCAACACCCATTATCTTCAACCCCTATCAATCCATGTCAATCCCCTATAAGGCACATAAGAAGGAAAAGGTTTTTTCTTACCAACCAAATTGCAACAAGTAGGAATTTTCAACTTTTTTACAATTATAAATTTATTTAGTTGTTAAAATTTTCACGTCAATGAACCACATTAAGCAATGAAGTACAAAGGTTAAATACAATGGTAAGTTCAATCCATTGACCACTTTTAAGTCAATGCTGGTGATGTTTATAATAATATTAATTTAAAAACTTATTGGGAGTTATTGTACAAATTATGTCATGGTTGTATTGCAATCAATTAATTGCCTTTGTGTTGGTATCATGATATGACATGGCATGCTCCGATGTTCACATCACACATTTACAATGATGTGGCATAATTTAAATCAAATGGTCAATTATGTTGGTGAATTTGGTTCATTGATTAAATGGATGATGGATGAATTTTATCAACTTTGGCACAACCATGTTTGTATATTTGTGCTTATGATATGTACTAACCATCACTTTTAACTTTCTTACCACTTATTTGTGACTAGATGTCAATAGTTACGAATCATGTATTGAAGTGGATTGCACACATATGCATATGGTAGAAACAACAAACTAAAATATTTTCTAATTAAATTTCAATGACAAAATTTCGAGGAGCTAGTATATGGGTGATTTTGCATAATCTTTCACAAGTTCGTAGAATCTATTGTATGGTCATCCTTGGACAATTCCAAGGACAATTCTAAAGACAACTCATAACTACTTCATCATTTCCCAACTTAACTACCTCATTTTTTAATAACTACCTTACTCCTTTACCCTATCCACTGGTAGGGATATGAAAAACTTTTTATTTCATTTTCAAGCTTAACTATCTCATTCCTTTACTAATAACTACATCACTTTTTTTAAAAAACCACTTCCCTCTTTTACTCACCCACCATGGATATAATGTTTAATACAATTTAAATTAATTTTGAAATTGATATAAATAATAACATGATATTGAAAACCAAATGAGAACATGATAAGAAAAAAAAAGGTTGAACGTCATTGGTAGTGCATAGCAACGCGAAGCCCAAGTATGTTTAACACACATAAATCAAATGCCCTCAAAGTGGGGCCAATAAATTTTTACCTTCTAAGTGGCACTACTTTGTTTCCTACCTCATTCCTATAATGATTTGATTCATTGAGTAATAATTATTATAAACTAAAGAAAGTACTATAATACCTTGGCCAGTTTGACATTAAATATATTATTATTATTATTTTGAATTTTTCAATAATTATTACATGATTATGTTGAAATGTTTGGAAACCTTAGCTGTCACTCTAGGTTTGTCACGGGGATGGAATGGATTAGCAATTATGGGAAATGTTGAAGATGCAACTATAGCAAAGCCCCTAGGAATGAAATTTCTCATTATAAGAATAATTATAGAACATGTGCCCATCCCTTTGCTTAACCATGCAAAACAAGAAGAAGGAGTTGCTCTCGTGGGTGGTAGGACTAGAGCTAGTGTAGGAGAAGGGCTTCTAGTTAATTGGAAGATGGGTAGAGCAATTGTTGATTCCAAGTAATCACCATCCCCATTCCTTAATTAATCTTCTTGCACTAAATGCTTCCAAACCAAATCTCATATCTCTGGTATTTGATTTGAAGAAAATGACGGAAATGGTGATTAAGGATGAAAGATAGGGGTAGTTGCAGCAGTTGGCAACTTCTTTAAATGGTCAAAATGGATCCGTTGGAAAGGCATACATGACTTTAAATGAAATTAATAGGACTGGGATGGCTAATAAGGTGGCGTCATAGAGGGGGACCCCAATGGTAGAAGTATTATTAGTCCATTTGTTATTTTCGATGGGCAATGAAACCACATTCTACCGTTCAATTCAGGCATCATCAAAGTTGGTCAAAAAGGTCATTGGCATATATATGATAGAAAGCTCTCACAATGACCATGATACTTCATGGCTCAAGCCAAGCTTTGATAGTTTTGTGGAATTGACATTCAATATCGGAATGACTTTTTCTAGTACATAATGATTGTTTACTATGGGGAGGTTATAAATCTATTGCTATGTTCCTTTCCTTACATGTGAGTCATTAACCATAGGATGTTAGAATGGAATGAATTAGGGATCATTCCATACACACATTGATATCACATTAAATTAGAAGGTGAAGTTTCTACAAAAGGTATTAGCAAAATCAAAAAGGTTAATCTGTTGCTCCTTTGCTCAATGCTACAGTTTAGAGTCTTCCATTTCTAGGCCCAATTGCAAAGTAACTACTGGTTCATACATCAAGTCTTCAAAAGGTTCTCATTTTTAATTAAAATGTAAAATATGTAGCTATATTTTAGGACTTCCATTTTGAGCCAAATTGACATGGAATGATAGGTGGATTGTAGTTATTGGACTTGTTGGACAATTGTCTTATCGAATCACACTTTGGTTTACCATTTCATATCACCAAGGGCAATTTTACTTCTCATGGTGATATATTTGAGGGCAAGGTATTGATGTTAATGTGTTGGTCTTTTAAAATCTCAAATATTGCAGCAATATTAGCCTCAAATTGTTGTAATGTCGGCCAAGCAAAACACAACACTACTACAACAACCATTGGTGAACAACCCACTAACCTTCTTTCCTACTTCAACATAACCTATTCCACCCCTACAACCTTAGAAGAAATTAACAATAGTTGGCTTTCCTACCACTCAACTATTGAAATCTGAACATGCAATTCTATTGGCAACATCTTCAACTCATAATGGTAATAGATCCATTCCACTCTCCTTCCATTTGGTTGCAATTTATTGAAAGCTTTTGTTATTTAGTCCATGCTTTGGAATTTTTGGGTCTTTGTGAAGAAATTGAAATCACATATATTCAAAATTTAATGGCGTGAAACTCTTACATCTTCTAGTTTGTCTTCTCTATTTTTCTTGCTTATGTTTACTTATTTATTACCCAACAATTCATGCACCATTAGTTCTCTAAGCTACATTCTATGTTTTGATTAACTTTTTGTTTATTTGATTTGTTGTTCTTTCCCATTGGCTTTGCAATTAGTATCTTGTTGTTGACATCTATTGTGAAATTTTACGAAGTCGATGTAGGTAGGTGTCGCAACTCTAACCTTGGGTTCGCGATCAAGGCAGGGGTTTGCAAGAGTGCGGGACAAGAAGGAGGCCTGGGAAACACATCTTATATTCTTGAGAATGTAGGAAAGTGTGAGAGAATGAACCTTCACACTCCCAAGACAACTCCCACTTGGGGAGTTGGAATCCCGATGGAGAATCATTAAGGAGCGATTGTAGGGGTTAAAACCCATTGGATTAAAGAGTTTTTTATATCATTGGAAATTTATTGAAATTTAGATGTCTAAAATGGGCTCGTATGAACCATTTGGACATTTGAAACACAAGTTATGGCCAAAAGAAAGGTCATGAGTCAAATTGGTAATTTGACTCCCAATCACTAAAAGTTGGGAATCGACCCGATTTCCTTGCGTGCAAGTGACGTGCAACATACCATTGAAAAGCTCTCGAAGAGGGCTAAAACTTTGCTTTAGACCTTATTTCAATCATAGGTTTGCACACAAAGTTATGGGGCTCCAAAGTCACGGGAGTCCCAACTTTGAGAATTTCAAGATTCCTTTTTGGGAGTCACGTGACAAAATGCCATTTGGATGTGGGCTTCATGGAGAAGCACAAAGTATACTATAAAAGGGAAGGTGGTGGCTTCCCCCAAGTTTGGGCTGTGGTGAGTAATTTTGTGAGTTTGAGTTTGCCCGTGGCTCATCCTAACATTAAAAGTGTTCCAACTATGCACTAACCAACTCGTTGTTTGGTTTTATGCACGTTCACATGAGTGATTAAGTGTTTATCATTCTTCCTAATCCCATCCCGGAGCTCCAACACACCCTCTACCCCCAAAGTGCTACGAGCCAGAGCATGCCCCAACTCCTTGCTCTTCTACAGGTTTCACTTCAGACTCACATTTGAGTCTGACAAGGAACTTGGGAACGCATCAATAGGACAATAGGCAAGCCATCAGTTCAACAACTGGTAATTCCTTGTGAGTAGATTATTGATGAAACCTATCATGATTTTGCAATGTTTGCAACTTTTGCTCAAACCCATGTAAAAAGTAGTAATAAATGGGATCAAAATTTAATCAGTAGATGGGATCATAGATTGATCATGTCGAGTTTTTCCATTACATTACAAGTCTATGAATTAAAATGGAAAAAATTAAAGATGATGAAAATGATAACTTTTTTTATAAAACTTTAAAAATGATAAATTATTCAAAAGACTAGGATCTATGAATGCAATGAACACAAATATGGACATGCAATTTAGGGTGATGGAAGCTGAATGGTTATTAAATAAAATCAAATTGAAATTATTTCAAAACTTTAAACCTAAATGTTTATGACTTTTGTTTTTTAACTAACACTTGTAGCTTCAATCATTTAACTCTTACACTTGAAGAAGGCAAAAATGTTGGAATTGATGTTGGTGCGGATTCTTCATTTAAACAACATTCCATGACAAGCAATGTTGTTTATCTTGGATTGGTGTAGGATTCATCAATGTCCATGTCTTCTTCAATGTCAAACATTATTATAAACAAATAAGTAATTGTGTTTACCTCCATGGTAACAAGTTGAAATTCATTGTTCCAAGCTCTAATAAACCAATTTTCTCCCGCTCTTTCAAGATCAATGTTTCCTTGCTCCTCAATTCCTTCCATGTGTTATGTAACCATTCACATATGCATGGTTTTAAATTACTCATTTTGAAGTCAATGTTTGGATCTTTGCCATTTTCTATTCATTATTTGATGGTCCTTATTGTCTCATTATTGAACTCCATCTTGAATGCATGTTTGAGTGGGTGCTGCAATATGACATCAGTTGTTTGCAAAACACTATAATAGATTCTTGGTACAAAAAACTACCAAGATGTTTGGATGTTTTTGTTTTATCCAATTCAAAAAATCTTAAATAGTGTGTACACCCTAACAATCTAACAACCAAACCATTCTTTGATGTGTATGTAATCCAAGTAGTTCAATATGATCTTTATGGTATGGCACCATGACATTTTCCACAAAACGCTTTGTCATTTCAAGGTTTGACCAATGACTCTCACTATAGGTGAGATCCCACACATCCGTTACACACATTTTCCTTTGATTGCTGTTTGGTGGCAATATTCATGGTGTTGTGCATGTAAAAATGACTTGCAGCAACAATAACATTCATGTTGCAAATGAAGATACTACCATAATCACCTCCCTTTTTTCCTCTATGACAAGTACATGAACATGTTTGGAACTTTTACTTTCCCATGTGCATTATCCTACTGTAGGTACTAGATTTATGCCGATTTATCATTATTGACAACAAGTGAAGGTGGAATGTCATAGGCCTTTGCTAGGCAAGCAACATGAACCTATTCATGTGTTCTCGCCAATTTAATGGAAGCTTGTTAGTTGCAACAGTATTAAGCCTAAAGGTTCAATTCATGTTATGTTTCATGAATTGATGGGTCCATTATCAAATAACTTTAAACCCACCATGTTTGTCATTAGAAAGCACATCAAGGGCCAAAAACTCAATCACTTTGCAAAGTATGGGCTGGATTGTGGAGGTTGTTGAAGGCTGATTTACTTCCCCATTTTGTGCAACATGGCTACCATAAAATCTTTTTAGTACAAGGTGATTTTCAAGTACTTATAAATTTTGCTTCCTAGTTTCAACTCTCGTGCCTAGGTCAACTACATGGGCATACTTGGCTTAAACTTCTCTTCTATCTATAAACTAATCATAAAGGTTGGTTCTTCCAAATTTTTCATAAGGACTAAGACATCTTGGTTTTCTATAAACAATTTTCAAGAAATGTAGGGCATGATTTTTATTTCCATGGTATTTTTTAATTCCTATTATGATGGGTGGCCATAAGTCTTGCTAAAACTAGTTGACATATGTTCCACACTTGTGCACATGTGATTTATTAACTCTTGATTATTTTTCATCAATTTTTTATTTTATTTTTGGTGTGTTTTTTAAGTTGTTTTGAATTTTTAGGTCAAAGAATTGGACACTTCTGCACTACATATTGGGTATCTTTATCTTGTGTTGCCTTTTCCAACAAATAAACTTCATGTTTTAAATTGCTTTGGTGTTCATCTTTTGTGATAAGTTTAAATAATCTTGTTAATGTCTTTTAATGTTTTTGTTGAGTTCCCATCTAAACATTAAACTAATAATAAACCCTCTTCATTCAATCTCTTTTCATTTTTTCCACTCCTAAATATAAAAACTTCTTACAAATGTATCTTTTATAAAAAAGAAGTTAGGAAGACCATTCCATATTTTTTCACTCACATGCATATTTATAATACCCTTAGCCCTTCAATGCAAACTATTGTACAAAAATAGGTAGCAAGAGTGTTCCGAATTCTTTTCATGTTCACTTCCCATTATTTCTATCTAATATTTCCATATTCCTAAACATAATATGATAATAGCTCTTCAATGGAAACTATCTATACATTGCAAATTGCTCCAATAACATAGTTACAAAGAAATTCCAAAATGACTGTAAGTGCAACAATCTTGCACCCTATGGTATATGCTAAAAACCCTACACCAAGAAATTTGTAACATAAAAAAGTACCAAAAACCCTAAATCAAAAAATATATAACCAAAAAAGTACAAAAAACCTTACATAAAAAAAATTGTAACAAAAAAATACCAATAAATTTGATTAATATTAGATGATCTTCATCTTCGTTGAAATGTTAAAATGTTATTTAATATTTTTGACAAAAATAAGATTTTTAAAAAAAATGTCAATTTGAATTTTCAATAATTAATTAAATATTTGACAATTGATTGTCAAATTGGCCAAGGTACTATGGTATTGCTTCTTGGATTGTGCCTATGATTGGAATGAAAAGAAGATAAAGGTTTTGTTGTCTTAATGTATTTAATGTGGCCAAAACTAGCCATTAAAGATTTGGCATCATTTCATTTGTATGTTGAAGACTCAAAATGTTTAAGCCATTTCAAACCTATTCACAATCAAATAATATTACTGGACTAGAGATTATTAATCTAGTTGTACAATTTCTTTCAAGACCCTAACATATTACAATTATCCTTAAATTTTACCACATATATGTTATCACTATAACTAAAGATCAAAACCATGGCACTATCATATGTAATAGTGTTGATGAATGATGAATCATCAATTTGAAAGCTTTGATTTTGTTATATATAAAAGTTCATGGGATTAATGAAATAGGCAACTTGGCAACAACATTTGAGTCATTGAATGTGCCCCCCATTTGTCATGGGCACAAAAATTATGAAAACAAATGAATTTTCAAAGTACGTGACAACCAAAACAAACTATGGTAGAAAAATGTTTAAATTTAAATCCAAGCACAAAACATGAAATATGAAAGAAATGAAAACATGAACATGACATGAATCAAATAAAGCTATGATGCAAAATTGTACCTTAGACTAGTGTTGAACATATCAAAGTTAATGGGGGGATTCCATATGTTTAGGGTATAAATGAAGCTAAAACACAAAGGAAGTTTTCACAAAAGCTTCCATATGGCCACCATCCAAAGAACCTTCTTGATAACCTTTAAATTATTTACAAGTAAATTACAATTTATGGATGAAAGTGGACAATGACACACTTGGCCTACCTACATCTTAACTAGTCACAATTGATAATCACACATGCAACTACAATTTGACACATAAGTTTGATAGTACATACAACAATTGCCAAAACAATTTGATTTTCATTTGTCATTGGATATGATCAACTATGGTTGACATGAACTCACTTCTCATCCACCTTTTTTTCCAAAATGTATAGCAATCATAAATGATACTTGCATAAAAAACTACAATTTGGCATGTAACAATATTTACTTGCATTTATAACTAAAAATGTTTCTAACATGGGAGGACATGATAGGACTAAAACAATAATAGTTGCAAAATTAGTTGATTTTGACACTAATTGCAAGAATAATCACAAACATAGGGTCAAAATGGATAAGATTTTTTCTAGTGATGGTACTAAGAGGCATTAGTAGTGGAAAATGTGTTTGATGAAATCTAATTCATAGTATATTTTGTTATTATACTTTTGGTTGATTTTATCATGATTGAGCATCTACATTTTAATCATATTTCAAAATGTAATGCCCATTTTGCAACCAAGAATTGTGTACTTTTCCACTTCTATAGTCTTTTAAACCCTCAATTCATCTATTAAGTTTTGCATCCCCATGTGGATATGAATACATATGCACTTTGTACAATTAGAATGTTTGACTCCATAAATGGAATATATATATATATATATCAACTACAAGTTAAATTATATATATATAGTTTAGCAAACACTTGAATTAACCCTTTGATTTTATTAGTAGACAATGGACATGTAGATTGACATATAGACATATATGCATCCAATGCATGCATGCATACATTATGACCACATGGCATCACTCAATTTGACAAGCTTAAAATATTTCTAAACCTTAAAGAATGCATTTTTCCATTATTCAATGATGTGGCAAGCCATGGTCCATTATAACAAATGTTAAATTGAATCACTTGATGTTATTGCACATGGATGAACATCACAACATGTAAAAAGATGGAATTCTTCCACCCATTTCCAAAATGACATTCATTTTGTCAATTTTTATGCCAACTATACATTTGCAATTGAAAACATGACTCAATTATATTTAATGTTGAGCTCAATCTAAACTTATTGTTATGTAGATGTCATTTGCAACATGTCATTATCAACTCTTTTAGTCATGGATAGTTGCTAAAAACAAAATTTAGATGGACATGACAGTTGTAATTAGAAAACTTAATTAGAAACAAAGTTGCAAAAATATATATTTTTCTTATAGTAGTGATCATCCCCCATCATCCTTCCTTAATATCCCTTATTTTTGTTGGGTCCATTCATGGTTAGGGTTCTCCAAAAAAACTCCAAGAAATTTTTAGGGCTATTTTTTGCAAATGATATTTACATGGAACATGTTTAAGTGAGAAGAATTTAATAGTCCAAAATAAAAGGATTCATGCGGTGGTGATGTTTTTTCACATTCATACATAATTGCACACCAATATTTTAGTTTACAAGTAGAGATGCAAAAAATGCCAAAATTAACTTAAAAATGAAAAAAACACGTTTTCTCACATAATTTTTTTGGCACATTGACATGTGTTTAAAGCTATAAATTCCAAACTCAATGAATATAAACAACTAGCCAAATGATTTTTTAAAAATCAATTTCCTTGCAACCTTTTACTTAATAAAAATTTCAAGACTTTGAAATTCTCATGCAATTTTTTAAAAGTCAAGTTGACCTAACTTGTTGTTTATGGTTTGCATTTCCTTTGCCAATGCAAGATTGTGCAAATGGGTTATGTTTTTCTTTTAAGTTAACATTTTTATAATTGGGCATTGCTTGTATCAAATCTAAATTGTGGATGATATGTTAAGGCCATTAAGAAATGCCATCATTCATGCATTTGTTTATTTTGATGTGGGTAAACAGGAAGGGCAAATTGCTATCAATTGTGATTTGAAAAGATACTAAGGATTTTGTGGGGAAGGAAATGTTTTTGGAATTATCACATGCTTTTCAATCTTCTTGTTTCTCCATGCATATTTAAAAAACTTATAACCAACACATTTAAAAAGGTACATGTATGGAATCCTTTCAAACCCATCCTTCAATATATGGTGAAATTACTATCAAAATTGCTTAAAATTTAAGGGTATGAAGATGTCTTGTTGTAAAAGTTTTAATTTTGGCATTTCACTTTTACTTTTTGGTGTTAACAACAACATATGCATGGAGCATAAGAATTGAAGATTACTTTTGCATTGAAAAGTTTGAATGTTTAAGCTCTATGAAATTCCTTTGCACATTTTTAAAATATTCAATGTATGGATTCTTGTTATGATCATGTTATGGAAATTACAATGAAAACATGGTGTTGACATTGTCCAATTATTCATGTCTAGTATGGTTTCAAATCAACTCAATTATGTCTAGTTTCAATTCAATTCAATTAGTGGCCATGTTTGGTCATCGTTGAAATTGAAGGTAAAAAAATTGGTGTGAAAATGAAGAACTCCTAGATGATTATGATTATTATGGCAAGATTTGGACCTAAAAAATAAAATTCATTTTGTTATCATCCTTTCATTTCCTAGTAGATTGTATCCTTAATAAAACTCAAACTAAATTCTTGTAAAAATGATGCACCACAGGTTTGATATTGAACAATCTCAGAATTGATTTAGAACAATTTCACAAGTGTGTTGTGTTGCATTATTTTCACTTTGGATTGATTATTTCATGTGAACTAACAACAAACTAAAGGAAGATTTTTTTTTGCAACAAGTTTTTTTGTAGAATCATAGACCTAGGGGGTTGCACAAGTAAAAAGAAAGGAGGTACATGGAATTGGCAAGAAGTGGGTGGAGAAACTTGTTCCCGAAAATGTTATCAATCATATTGAAAAACAATGGGTAGTTGGTTTAAAAGTTTTTTTTTTCCCTCTCTCTCTCAAGTTCAAGACCCATTGATTGCTACTTTTATAGAGATCAATGAAGCAAAGCAAATAAACTTTCTTGAGTCAATGTTTGACCTTATGGATTTGATAAATTTTTTTTGCATTTGATACAACTATTAGACTACATGTTGTAAGTACATAAAACAAGAGCATATACTAGGGAAGCACACAACACACATTATGTCCACACTACTAGGATCCTCGCAACCTTGGTTCCAACTCATGGGAAGATGATATATTGTTTCATTTGAGTCTTTTGAAACCCTTATGAATGGTGTTTCCTCAAAATTTTATTGAAAACATGGACAATTAACATTCTTTTCCATGAACAAAACCCATGTCACACCCTAAAACTACTTTATGTCGACTATGGATCTTGAAATTGTTTTAAAATGACATGTATTTGTTCCATGTCATGTTTGATGCTCGGGTCATTTGCATTGGTTACTTGTGAAACTTCTTCACACATCTAATATTAGTATTTATTCCATGATCCATTGATAATGTCATTGATCATCTAGATGTGGAATGCACAAAGATCCTTGTAACCTTGTCTCTAATATCTCATGGTTGGCATGAGACTAACATGTTTCATCTTTGTCCCTCTTCATTGCTAGCATGTGATTAACATGTTTCATGGACAAAGTTAGGATTGTTTTTCATTCCTATGACCTAAGAATTTTGTGATATTATTTTTTGCAATTGCTAACAAATTTTTGAGAGCATGATGCAACAAGCATTCAATATGGTAGTTGTGGTGAGTGTGCTTTATGATGTGATAGATGACACCGAAATGAGCCAAAGTTGAAGAAATTGATATTCCCCTTAAAACATAGCCAAAATGGTTACCTATATGTTTACACCACCTTAGAGCTAATAATCTAATCAAGAATATACATGATTTATAAATCACATAAGATGATTATTACAAATGGAGAATTTGCCTAATAAATTAATAATAATTTGTGAATTTTGACTACCAACTATGCACATACCAATACTTCAATTCAATTAAATGAAAATGGCAAATCATTAGTGATTAGGCTTTTTTTTTTTTTTTTTGAGTCAATAAATTGGGGTCACTGGTAGTATGTAGAAGTGGAGAGCCCAAGTTTGATTGGGCATTTTACAAATTATGTGTAGAAAAGTAAACCAAAATGTTTTGTTGGGAGTTTTGAGGTTTAGTTTTTAGCATGGTATTAGGTATCAATGTAAGTACCTACCTAGTAGGCAGGCAGGCAGGTAGGTGCTGGCTCACACACCCAAGGTAGCACTCAATTGGCCCAGTAGGTAGGTAGGTAAGTAATTAGGTAAGTAGGTAGGTAGGTGCTGGCTCACACACCCAAGGCAACACTCAATTGGCCCAATAGGTAGGTAGGTAAGTAATTAGGTAGGTAGGTAGGTGCTGGCTCACACACCCAAGGCAACACTCAATTGGCCCAATAGGTAGGTAGGTAGGTAAGTAATTAGGTAGGTAGGTAAGTGCTGGCTCACACACCCAAGGCAACACTCAATTGGTCCAATAGGTAGGTAGGTAAGTAATTAGGTAGGTAGGTAGGTGCTGGGTCACACATCCAAGGCAGCACTCAATTAAGCCAATAGGTAGGTAGGTAGGTAGGTAAGTAAGTAGGTAGGTAGGTAGGTGCTTGCTCACACACCCAAGACAGCACTCAATTGGCCCAATAGGTAAGTAGGTAAGTAGGTAGGTAGGTAGGTAGGCGGGGTTTTGTAGGGGATTTGGATGATGAGTAGTGCAAAATTCAAAGTTTCTCGTGAACAGTTTTGGTCCGTTTCGGATCCTATTTTGCTTCCTTCTCCCCATCTTCTCTTTTTTCTTCCCATTCTGCTGCAGCTGAAAATCTCTTGCAGTTTTTTGCCGCAGTTCTCTTCCGCATTGTGTTGTGGGTCGTTGGTCCTTGTCGTTTGTCGTTGTTGGTGGTGTCATGTGTGCACTTGTTTTGGTTTCCAGTAGTGAATGACAACAAGAGAGTTCAGTTTTTGAGTAGGAGTTAGGAATAAGACGAGGAGGAGGAGGAGGAGGAAGAGGCTGCTGTGAGTTGTTTTGGAGGAATAAGGAGAAATGGGTGAAACGCGTGCATCTATGTTGGACGCAGCAGCGGGAACAACAACCAAGATGATGACTAGGAAGAGGGTCCGGGAGGAGGAGAAGGAGAACAACGATGATGATGACGGCGACGGTAGGGAAGAAGAAGCAGAAGTAGACGAAGAACAAGAAGAAGAAGAAGGATGTGAGATTGAATATGAGAAGCTCAGAAATGCAAGGCTTGCAGAGAATAAAAAGAGAATGGCAGAGCTTGGTTTAGTAGATCTGTCTCACTCTTTGACTGAGGTGATACGCTTGTCTTCTTCTAAGTCTGGGAAGAGTGTCAAGGTCTCACGTACTCCAAAGCCGCCTACTCCACCTTGTCCGTCACGTCGATCCTCTCGGTGAGTGGTTTGGTTTGGTTTAGTTTTTAGGAGTAGTACCATCTGCCTCTGCTGCTTCTGAGGTACATCAGGAATGATCGAAACCTAACGCAAGGTTTTTGGTTTCTTCTTCTTCTTCTTCCCGCTGAACATCTTTTGAATTTTTAAAAGTCGGTGGTGGTGTAGCTTCTCTCGCTTCTGAGCAACAACCCGCGACTGTGGGCGGGGGGGGGGGGGGGGGCAGTGCGAATTG
>Ga0116227_10006674_pt1 | contig 23191 bp, 17 predicted proteins | sample S1TSphgellanicum_FD_89693 | JGI IMG/M metagenome (GOLD analysis project Ga0116227, IMG submission 89693) | Host-associated microbial communities from peat moss isolated from Minnesota, USA - S1T2_Fb - Sphagnum magellanicum MG | ecosystem: Host-associated > Plants > Peat moss > Unclassified...
AGCGCTCATCGTCCTGGAGTTGGGCCAGCTGGCTTATTCGATGTACGCGACGCCCGTTAAGTCCCCGCAGCCGGTGGCGACGCCTTCCAGCCGCCCGCAGCGGCCCGTCCTCGACATTCAAAGCGTGATTTCGGCCCATTTATTCGGCGTGGCGGTGGTAGACCCGGGTTCCCAAGATCCCGCCAACGCGCCGCAGAGCTCTGCCAATTTGGTGCTGGCGGGCACCATTGCAAGCCAGGACCCCAAGCACGGCATCGCCATCATCAGCGACGGGGGCGCCCCCTCGAAGGTGTTTTCGGTGGGCGAACGGATTGGCGGCGCTGCCCTGCATTCGGTATACCTCGATCGGGTGATCCTCGATCGCAACGGCGCGTTGGAGACATTGATGTTGCCGCGTCAACTGCTGGCCAACGTGCGTGGGCCGGCGGCGATTCGCCCGGCGCCGAGTTCCGGAACCGTGGCTGCGGTGGAAAACATCCGCCACTTGGTGCAGCAGGATCCGAGCATCCTGGACCAAGTGATGCGCACGGTGCCCTCCTATGACAACGCAGCTGGAAAACTGAGAGGCTTTCGCGCTTATCCGGGCAAGAATCGGCAGATATTCAACAAACTGGGTCTCAGGTCGGGGGATTTGGTGACCGCCATCAATGGCACGACTCTGGATGACCCACAACGCAGTCAGGAAGTATTCGACACGATCCAGTCATCGGATCACGTTACTGTCACGATCGAACGCGGCGGCCAAAAGCAGGACATCACATTGAACATCGCACAGGTCGCGGCACAGGCGACCAAGGAATTGGAAACTGGCTACGACCCGAACGCAGCACCCGACGCTTCAGGAGCCGCTCGCGGCGCCCCTCCCATGCCGCCACTGCCGGCACCCAACGAAAATGCAACCGAATAGCGGGTGCGACGGTCGTAGTCATTCACGATGCGAGAACTTATGACGCCGACGCATGATTCGACTTGCAAGCGCCGCATTGCCGCGCTCCTGGTGCTGTCGACGTTGATGGTTTCCGTGAGCCTGTCCGCCGTGCCTGCCCCTAAGCCGCAGGAGGGCGCGACCATCACGCCGAACTATAAGGATGCGGACTTGACCCAGATCATCGCCGCTGTCGGCGAGGTGACCGGCAAGAATTTCATCATCGACCCTCGCGTGAATGCCAAAGTGACCATGTTGTCGGCGACTCCGATGTCGCCCGCCGCGTTCTATGAGGCATTCCTGGCCGTGCTGCAGGTCTATGGCTATGTGGCGGTGCCGGCCGGCAAGGTCATCAAGATCGTACCGAACACCGACATGCGGCAGTTTCCCTCGAGTGACCTGCCGGCCAGCGTGAATCCCGGGTCGGATGAACTGGTCACGCAGATCATCACGCTGAAGAATGTCAGTGCCGCTGCCTTGGTCCCAATGTTGAGGCCCTTGATCCCCAGCTACGGGCATTTGGCGCCCTACGCCAGCGGCAACATGCTGATCATCTCGGACCGGGCTAGCAACGTCAGCCGCCTCATGCGCATCATCGAGCGCATCGACGAGAGCGGGGATGAGCCGATCGAAGTCATTCCCCTGCACAATGCCAGCGCCACCGACATCGTGCGGATCGTCAATTCCTTGAATTCCGGTGCCGGCGCGGAAGCCGCCGGCGCGGCCGCCAAGATCGTCGCCGACGATCGCACCAACAGTATTTTGCTGACCGGCGAGAGGTCTCAGCGGCTGCGGCTCAAAACACTGATTATCAGCATGGACACGCCGCTGACCACCGGCGGCGACACCCAGGTGCGCTACCTGCGCTATGCCGACGCCGAGAAGATCGCCGACAAGCTCAAAGGCCAGGCGACCGCCACCGCGAAGGCGCAGGGCGCACCCACGGGCGGCGCACCGGGAGTGGGCGGTGGAACGCCAAACGTCGATGCCAGCGTGACCATTTGGGCAGACGTCTCCACCAACGCACTCATCATTACCGCGCCGCCGAAGATCATGAAGTCGCTGATGGCTGTGATCGACAAACTGGACATCCGCCGCGCCCAAGTGCAGGTGGAGGCCATCATCGTGGAAATCGACGTCAACAAGAGTTCCAACATCGGCGTGCAGTGGCTGTTGTACGGCCAGGGCAGCACCACCGTGCCGGCCGGCATCATCAACTTGCCGGGTGCAGGAACGAGCATCGTGGACCTCGCCGAGGCCGCCTTGAGCGGCAGTACGGTCAATACCACCACCGGGGTTCCCAGCATCACCAGTTCCACGGTGGGCACGGGCGCGTCCCTTGCGATCGGCCGCATTGCCAACAGCGGCGTGAACTTCGCCGCCCTGGTGCAGGCCTTGCGCAGCGACGGCAGCAGCAACATCATCTCGACTCCCTCGTTGATCACCATGAACAACGAGGAGGCCGAGGTGAAGGTGACTCAGGAGATCCCGCTCATCACCGGATCCTACGCGGGCACGACGGCCGCGGTGGGCGGCACCACCAGCCCCTTTCAGACCATTCAGCGTGAAGAAGTGGGCACGATTCTCAAAGTCACGCCGCATATCAACGAGGGCAACTCGGTGCAGTTGAAAATCGAACAGGAAGACTCCTCGCCCGGCGCCAAGCTGACCGACTCGGCCGACATCTCCACCAACAAGCGCTCGATCAAGACCACGGTATTGATCGAGGATGGCGGCATCATCGTGCTGGGCGGCCTGATCTCCGACACCGTCACGGAAAGCGAGGACCGGGTGCCTGGCCTCGGCGCCATTCCGCTGATCGGCAACCTGTTCAAGTCGCGCAGCAGTTCGCGCCAGAAGAAGAATCTATTGGTGTTCATCCGGCCGAAGATCATGCGCGATGCCGACGCCACCGAAAGCGTCAGCGAAGCGAGCTATAACGCCGTGCGGCGCGATCAGCAAAACCTGAATCACGGCAAGATCACGCTATTGCCAGGTCAGAAACAGCCCCAGGTGCCGGCGATTCCCTCGGGGATTGCCTTACCCTCGGCCCCGCCGCCGGCTGACACCAATGCTCAGGGTGCGCTGCCCCTGACGCCACCGACGGCGCTGCCGCCCTCGGCGCCGCCTCAGGCCCCCGCGCCCGTGCCATCGACCCAATGAACGCCGAACTACAGGAAACGGACCAGCGGAAACTCTCGTTTCCGTTCGCCAAACGCCACGGCGTGCTGGTGCGCGGCGTCGCCGACGGCGTCGCGGACACGGTCTGCCGGCCCGGGGTGACCCCGCAAAGTCTGGCGGAGGTGCGCCGATTCGTGGGCGTGCCGCTGAAACTCACGCGCGTCTCGGTCGAAGCCTTTGATTCCCTGCTGCGTCTGGCCTACGAAGCCGGCTCCGGCGCAGCCATGCAAATGCTCGAGGGACTGGACGACAACACCGACTTGGCGCACTTGGCGGAAGACATTCCCGAATCCTCCGATTTGCTCGAGAGCGACGACGAAGCGCCCATCATCCGCCTGATCAACGCCTTGTTGACCCAGGCGGTCAAGGAAAATGCCTCGGACATTCACATCGAACCCTACGAGAACCGGCTGGTGATCCGGTTCCGCGTCGACGGGGTGCTGCGCGAGGTATTGCAAACCAAGCGGGCGGTCGCGCCGCTGGTGGTGTCGCGCATCAAGGTCATGTCGAAGCTCGATATCGCCGAGCGGCGCCGGCCGCAGGACGGCCGCATCTCGCTGCGTATCGCCGGCCGCGCGGTCGACGTCCGTGTCTCCACCCTGCCCTCAGGCCACGGCGAGCGCGTGGTGCTGCGTTTGCTCGACAAGCAGGCCGGCCGCATCGAGTTGACCTCGCTCGGAATGGACCCCGCCACGCAGAACGCGATGGATGAGATCATCCATAAACCGCACGGCATCATTTTGGTCACCGGCCCCACCGGTTCGGGCAAGAGCACCACGCTGTACGCCAGCTTGGAGCGCATCAACGACAATACCCGCAACATCATGACGGTCGAAGACCCCATCGAGTACTACATCGATGGCATCGGTCAGACTCAGGTCAACACCAAGGTGGAGATGACGTTCGCGCGCGGGTTGCGCGCCATTTTGCGGCAGGACCCCGACGTCGTCATGATCGGCGAAATTCGCGACTTGGAGACCGCGCAGATCGCGGTACAGGCCAGCTTGACCGGCCACCTGGTGCTCTCGACGCTGCACACCAACACGGCGGTGGGCGCAGTGACCCGCTTGCGCGACATGGGTATCGAGCCTTTTCTGTTGTCATCCAGCTTGATCGGCGTGATGGCGCAGCGCCTGGTGCGCGTGCTCAATCCCTCGAACCGGGAGAAGTTCCTGGCGGGCGAGTACGAGCGCCGTTTGCTGAATCTCGATCTGGATGGCCCGCCCGTCGAACTGTACCGGCCCAGCAGCGAACCCGGCATGGGATATCGCGGGCGTACCGGAATCTATGAACTGATCACGGTGGACGACCATATGCGCACCATGATCCACGATGGCTCATCGGAGCAGGAATTGGAGCGCTATGCCCGCGCCTCGAGCCCCGGCATCCGCGATGATGGCCGCCGCAAGATCATGGCGGGGGACACGACGCTGGAAGAAGTCTTGCGCGTCACGCGCGAGGATTGATGGGAGCGTTCGAATACACGGCGCTCGATGCCCAGGGCCGCGAACGCAAAGGCCTGATCGAGGGCGATACGCCGAAGCATGTACGGCAGCTGTTGCGCGACAAGCAGCTGCTGCCGATGGACATCCAGGAGACCGTCAAGCAGGAGCAGACCCAGGGGCGTCGACGGCGCCCCTTCATGCGCCGCGGATTGTCCACGCTGGACTTGGCGCTGCTCACCCGCCAAATGGCCACGTTGCTGCGCTCCGGACTGCCGTTGGAGGAAACCCTGCAGGCGGTGGCCGAACAAACCGAAAAGCCGCGGGTGCAACGCATCGTGCTGGGCGTGCGCAGCAAGGTGGTGGAAGGCCACCCGCTGGCCGACGGACTGCGCGACTTTCCACAGGCCTTCCCGGAAATCTATCGTGCCACGGTTTCGGCGGGAGAGCAGTCCGGCAAGCTCGATCAAGTGCTCGAGCGGTTATCCGATTACACCGAATCGCGCCAAGTCATGGGCCAGCAGGTCAGCAACGCGCTGGTCTACCCCATCGTGCTGCTGGTTCTATCCTGCGCCATCGTGTCCTTCCTGTTGGCCTACGTCGTGCCCCAGGTGGTCGCCGTGTTCGAATCCAGCAATCAGGAGCTGCCCATCGCCACCCGCATTCTCATCGGCATGAGCGATGGCATCCGGCATTACTGGTTCTACGCCCTCATCGTCATCGGTGCCGCGGTATGGGGTTTCCTCAGGTGGCTGAGGGCGCCCGCGGCACGCATGCGCTGGCACCGGTTCTTGTTGCGCATTCCTCTGATCGGCAAACTCATTCGCGGCGTCAACACCGGGCGCTTCTCGCGTACCTTCAGCATCCTCACAGCAAGCGCCGTGCCGGTGCTCGAAGCATTGCGTATCTCGGCCGAAGTGGTCACCAATATGCCCATGAAGGCCGCCGTCGAGGAAGCGGCGTCGCGGGTGCGCGAGGGCGCGCCGATCGGCAAGTCCCTCGCCGCGCGCAAATTGTTTCCGCCGATGATGATTCACCTGATCAGCAGCGGGGAAAGCAGCGGCGAATTGGAAAAGATGCTGGAACGCGCCGCGACCAATCAAGAGCGCGAGATGGACGGTCTGCTGTCGAATTTGACCAATCTGCTGGGCCCCTTCATGGTGGTTTTCATGGGCGGCATCGTCATGTTCATCGTGGTGGCCCTCCTGCTGCCGATTTTCCAGCTCAACGACCTGGTCAAATAAAACTGTGCGGTGGGGTATTGCACGCGAGCAGCGTTTCCGTTTATAACGCGCGCGTAACAGTTCATTGGTAATTTGCGGCATGAGCGAAAAGCCGGAATCCGACGAATTCGAGGAAGAGGATGCGGAAGACACGCCTCCTGGCAGCGATGATGTCGATGTCGATCACATCATGCGCGACGTGGATTCCCAGCGCAGACGTGCGCCCAAGGGTGCGGAGCCGGCCTGGCGCCGCCTAGAGCGGGTCATGGAAGAGCGCCGTACCAAGGAACTGCTCAGCGATTTCGACGATTATGAGATCTCGGACGTCGATGAGGAACTCGACGCGCAGGATGGCGGCGAGAAGACCAGCCGCAAGAAGAAAAAGCACTTGTAAGGGCGCCCGCCGTTACGCGCGTCGCTAACGCACGTCGCTAACGCGCGTCGCTAAATTTCGTTGCGTTTCGCAAACTGCCCGATGTGGTCCCCGGCACGGAAGGCCAGCGCTTGAATCGTCATGGTGGGCTGGCCCCGCCCTGAGGTCACGAAACTCGAGCCATCGCACAAGAACAAGTTTCGCACGTCGTGGGTGCGATGATATTTGTCGATGACCGAGCTTTCAGGATCGTTGCCCATGCGGCAGGTGCCGAGCAGGTGCACGCCGTAGCTCTGTTCCGCGATGTCGTCCCGCCACACGTGCTTCGCGCCGGCGGCGTCCATGATTTCCGCGCACCGATCTTGCATGAATTTGGCCATCTTCAGGTCATCCGGATGATCCTTGTAGGTCACTCGGATGGCAGGAATCCCCCAGGCATCCTTCAAGGTCGGATCGATGCTGACGCTGTTGGTTGCAACCGCCAGCGAGGTGGTATGACCCGCGGCCACCATGGAACGGGGAAATGCCTCGATGCGATCTTTGAAATCCGCGCCCCAGCGCGGCAGGTTCCCGCCGCTGGCCAAGGCCCAGATGGCTGGCTGCGGGTTGATGCGGGCATCGATGCCGCCGCCGCCATAGAATCCGCGTTTCAGATCAGCATCGTAGAAGTCATGGATGACGCGCGATACTTGCACGCTTTTGTATTCGTTCAGTTCGTGCTCGAAGTTGGCATGCACGTCGCCGCCCTGGTTGAACATCAAATGCTTGCCCACCATGCCGCTGGAATTCGCCAGCCCATGCGGGAAGCGGCTGCTGGTCGAATTGAGCAGCAGCCGCGCGGTCTCCGCGCCGTTGGCCGACAGCACCACGGCTCTGGCCGGCTGGAAGTGCGAGCGCTTCTGTTGATCGAAGTAATGCACGCCGGTGGCGCGCCCCCGCGCATTCGTGTCCACGTGGTAGACGTAGCTTGCGGAACGAACCTCGCACAAACCCGTAGCCTCCGCTTCCGGGATCGACGTATAGAGGGAGGATGACTTGGCACGCGCTTCGCAGCCAAAGCCCATGCAGAAGCCGCAGCTGATACAGGCCGGACGATCCTTGAACGGTTGGGATGCCACGGCCAGCGGCGCCGGATAGGCGTGCAAGCCCAACTTGCGGGCGCCACGCTCCAGCAGCACGCCTGAGGACTTCACCGGCATCGGCGGCATGGGATACGGTTTGGAGCGCGGCGGATCAAAAGGACTGGCATAGGCGAGTCCCGACACGCCGACTTCCCACTCGACCTTGGTGTAATAGGGTTCGAGCTCTTGATAGCTGATCGGCCAATCCTCGAATGCCGCACCCGGTATGCTGCCGAGCAGGCTGCGCTCCTTGAAGTCAACCTCGTGGAAGCGCCAGAAATTGGCGGTGTAGTGCACGCTGCTGCCCCCCACCAGGCGTGCATACAGAGCCGGCTGAGTCGCTGCCCGCTTTGCTTCGACATCGGGGGAAGCGCGGAAGGTCTGGGGGCTGATCTTCGGGTCGACCGTGATGCCGCTCATGAACCAGTACTTCAGTTCGTCGTGCTCGAAGTCGGCCGGGCCCAAGCGCGGCCCTTGTTCGAACACCAGCACCGTAAAGCCGGCCCGCGACAATTCGCGCGCCATGACCCCGCCCGCGGCGCCGGAGCCCACGACCACGAAGTCCACCATCTCGCCGGGCTTGAATTGACGGCCGATCAAGCGTGCTTCTCGCCGTACGGCTCGCCGTACGGCACGAACCCGGCGTAGTTCGCATCGTAGTAGCCGAACGGCGGTGAGAAGGCATGTTGATCCACGAATCCCATCATCTTCCAGCCGGCGCCTTGAAAGTTGCCGCCGTACTTTGGCGAGGTGAACATGCCGAGCACGGTGAGCATGCGGGTGGTTTCGAAGAACGGCGACTTGTCCGCGGTCTTCAAGAATGCGATCTGAACCTCCGGCGTGGCGGCTGCGAAGGCTGTCCCCGATTGCACGGCTTTAAACTGGCTTTGGAATTCAGCGAGGCCTTTTCGGTATTCCGGCGCCATGGGCGCGAAGTACGTCGACAGCGAACGGTCGATGAAGAAGACGGCATGCGCTTCGCGTGCGCCCGGCGTCGCGCCGGAAGGTACGATCTGCGCACAGATCGCGTCCACGTCGGCGCCGTCCGCGGCATCAAAGAATTCGAAATGCGCCGGCGTCAGATCGGCAGGCACTTCCTCGGCATGATGGGCGGCCGCTGCGATGCCGGGCCAATGGGATGCGATCCACAGGCTGGTGAACATGCCGCCGCTCGAGAGCAAGAATGAACGCCGTGAAATCTCATCCTGGTCGTCTTGCGAACTCATGACTGCTCCTAAATCTCGTTGCGCCGGGCAAATTGCCCGATGTGGTCGGCCGCCCGGAACGCGAGCGCCTGAATGGTCATGGTCGGCTGACCGCGGCCGGAGGTGACGAAGCTTGATCCGTCACAGATGAAAAGATTCGGCACATCGTGGGTGCGGTGGTATTTATCCACCACCGAACTGCGCGGATCATTGCCCATGCGGCAGGTGCCCAGCAGATGCACGCCCCCGCGCGCCAGCCGCGGCGCGGTGCGCCATACCTTGTGGGCGCCCGCCGCCACCATGATCTCGTAGGCCCGCTCCTGCAGGAATTGCGCCATCGCCAGATCATCGGGATGATCCTTGTAAGTGACCCGAATCGCAGGCATCCCCCACGCATCCTTCAAAGTGGGGTCCAACGTAACGTTGTTGGTCTCCATCGCCAGCGAGGTGCAATGCCCCGAGGCCATCATGGATCGTGTAAATCCCTCCAACCTATCTTTGTATTCGGCGCCCCAGCGCGGCAAATCGCCGCCGCTGCTCAAGGCCCATCCGATCGGCTGCGATCCCATGCGGGCATCGATGCCTCCCCCGCCATAGAAGCCCCGCTTCGGGTCGGCATCGTAGAAGTCATGCAAGATGCGCGTGACCTGCACGCTCTTGTACTCATTCAGCTCGTGGTCGAATTGCGCGTGAACGGCGGAACCTTGGTTGAACATCAGGTTCTTGCCGACGAAACCGCTCGAGTTCGCGAGCCCTTGAGGAAAGCGGGTGTTGGCTGAATTGAGCAGCAGCCGCGAAGTTTCCGCGCCATTCGCCGACAGCACCACGGCCTTGGCTTTTTGAAATTGTTCAAGCTTGTTGCTGTCGAAGTAGTGCACGCCGGTGGTCCTGCCGCGCTTATCAAGCGCCACGTTGAACACGTAGCTATGGGGGCGGATCTCGCAGCGCCCCGTGGCCTCCGCTTCTGGAATCATGTTGTAGAGTACGGAGGATTTCGCCGTGAATTCGCAGCCCATGCCGATGCAGAAGCCGCAGTGTCCGCAAGCCGGCCGGCCGCGGTAGGGCGTGGACACGATGGCCATGGGCGCAGGAAATGGATGCAACCCTAAAGCGCGCGCGCCTTTCTCAAAGAGCACGCCGGAGGACTTCACCGGCAGAGGTGGCATGGGATAGGGTTTGCTGCGCGGCGGGTCAAAGGGGCTGGCGTCCGCCAAGCCCGAGACGCCGATTTCCCAATCCACCTTCGTGTAGTAAGGCTCCATCTCTTCGTAGGTGACGGGCCAATCCGCGAAAGTCGTACCGGGTATGGAACCGAGCAAGGTTCGCTCGTTGAAATCGTTGGGATGAAAGCGCCAGAAATTGGCGGTGTAATGGGTGCTGCTGCCCCCGACGATACGGGCGTAGACCAGCGAATTACCCCAGCGGGGACGCTCGGCCGTTTGGCTGGCATCGACTCGAAAGGTTTGCGGGCTCAAGGCCGGATCGTTGGTCAGACCGCTCAAATAATTGTATTTGAGTTCGTCATGCTCGAAGTCGGACGCGCCCATCCGAGGACCCTGCTCCAGCACCACCACGCTGAAACCCGCGCTCGACAGCTCCCGGGCGATCACGCCACCGGAGGCACCTGAACCCACGATCACAAAATCTACGGTCTCGCTGGGTTTGAATGTGCGCAGGTTCAAGATGATCGATGTTGCACGCGGTCCAATTCAGCCGTCAAGACCACACAGGGGTTGTGTCAAAATAATACATGGATCCCAAGCAACACTATTCGCGGCGTTTGCAAGAACTCGCGGCACAGATCACGCGCTTCGATCACCTGAATGCACGAATAGAGAGCGTGCGGCTCGGACTCGCTGCCGCATTTTTGCTCATGCTGTGGCTCTGCTTTGCCATGCACGTCGCGGCGCCCGCGTGGGCACTGCTGCCTGTCGCGGCATTTGTGGGGGTGATCATTTACCATGCTCGACTGCGCGAGCTTAAAATCGTGGCGCAGCGCGGCGCGACTTACTACACCCACGCGATCGCGAGACTGAACGATCAATGGTCGGGAACCGGTTCGACCGGAGCCCTGTATGAACCGGCGCATCATCTGTATGCCGCCGATCTCGATCTGTTCGGCACCGGCAGTTTGTTTCAGCTGCTCTGCGCCGCGCGCACCCGCATCGGAGAACAGACGCTGGCTGACTGGTTGCTCGCACCCGCTGATCTTGGTGTGATTCGCGAACGCCAATCCGCCATGGGCGACCTCACCCAACGACTGCACCTGCGCGATGATCTGGCGCTGCAGGGTGAAGCTCTGCAAATCGACCTGCATCCCGATGCCCTCACCGGCTGGGCCGAATCGCCCAACCGGTTGGATCGGCCGTGGATGTTCTGGCTTGGCGCCTCGTTGGCCGCCGCGGCGATTGCAGCCGCGATTTTTTGGGTCATCACGGATCTGGCGTCTCCGCTGCTGGCGGTACTCGTGATCGAGGTGGGGGTCAGCTACGGGTTGCGTCGGCCGGTGGAGAGCACCGTGAAGGCGGTCGAGAGTGCCTACGCCGACTTGCGCGGCATCGCCTTGATGCTCGACAGGTTCGAACGGGAATCCTTCGAGGCGCCGCTTCTGCGGGCTCTGCAGCAAAGGCTCGCGTCGCACGAATTACGAGCCTCAGCAGCCATCTCCAAGCTCGCGACCGCGGTCAACTTCGTCGAGGCGCGCCGCAACCCGTTGCTCGCGCCGCTGATGATAGTGCTCATGTATCCGTTGCTGACCGCCATCATGGCGGAACGGTGGCGTGCGGCCCACGGTAGCTCCGTGCGTGCGTGGCTGGTGATCCTGGGGGAGATTGAGGCAATGACCTCGCTGGCCCGGTATGGCTTCGAGCACCCCGAGGACACACTACCGGTTTTTCTCGAAGGCCCAGCCACCTTGCGCGGGGTGCAGCTGGGGCACCCTCTGCTGCCGGCCGCCGCCCGGGTCAGCAATGATGTGAGCATTGCACAGCCGACGCGGATCTTGTTGGTCAGCGGTTCGAATATGTCCGGCAAAAGCACCTTGCTGCGCACCATCGGCATCAACACGGTGCTCGCCATGGCGGGCGCCCCGGTGCGCGCCCAGCGCTTGGAGATGACTCCGCTGCAGGTCGGCGCCAGCATTCGCGTCAACGACTCCTTGCACGAGGGCAGCTCGCGCTTCTACGCCGAGATCATGCATCTGCGTCAGTTGTTCGAGCCCTTGGCGTTACCGCTGCTGTTCTTGCTGGATGAACTCCTGCAAGGCACCAATTCAGCCGACCGGCGCGTCGGCGCGCAGGGCATCATCCGCGCCTTGCTCAACAAGGGTGCCATCGGTTTGGTGAGCACCCACGACCTCGCGCTCACCGATCTCGCCGGCCTCGATGCCCGGGCACTGGTCAATGTGCACTTCCAGGATGAACTGCAGGATGGCAAGTTGGTGTTCGACTTCAAGCTACATCCCGGCATCGTCACCAAGAGCAATGGCATCGAGCTGATGCGCTCGATTGGCCTGGATGTGTAGTCAGTGAAAATTGCGCGACACGACCACCAGATCGCCGAGCAACGACGACAGGTTGGTCAGCTTCGCAGCGATGATGTGCTGCACATCCCCCTCGCGCTGCAATTTGCCCTGCACCTCGAGCAAGCGTGACTCCAGCAGCGGGGCGCGCTGTTCCACCGCGATGCGATTCCATACGATGATGTTCACATAGCCGCTTTCATCTTCCAGGGTGATGAAAGTGACATTGCCCGTGCCCGGGCGCTGCCGCGTAATCACCAGACCGGCGCTGCGCACCGCTTTGCCGTCGGGCAGGTCCCATAGTTCCTGTGCCGGCACCACACCGCGGCGTTTCAACCGGTCACGCAGCAGTGCCAGGGGATGACGCCGCAGCGTCAAGCCGGTGCTGCCATAGTCGGCCAAAATATCTTGGCCTTCGCGCGGCGCCCGCAGCAAGGGCGTGCCCTCTTCCGCCACGGTCACCGCCGGCAGCAGAGGCAAAGCGCGCTCGACACCGCTGACCTGCCAGACAGCCCGATGCCGATGCCCCACCATCTTGGACAGCGAATCTGCCGCCGCCAATGCCTCAAGATCACCGCGATCCAAGGCGGCACGTTCCGCGAGATCAGCGATGCTGTTGAAGGCGCGCTGCATACGAGCCGCCAGAATGCGCATGCCGCCCTCCCGGGACAAAGATTTCACCATCCGCAATCCCAAACGCAGCGCAGGCTTGCCATCGTCGCGCCGCTCCAAGGTGCAGTCCCACTCGCTCGAGGTCAAATCCACCGGGCGCACCTCCACGCCATTGGTACGCGCATCGCGCACCAGCTGAGCCGGCGCATAAAAGCCCATGGGCTGGCTGTTGACCAGCGCGGCGCAAAACGCCGCCGGCTCGTAATGCTTCAGCCAGGCGGAGGTGTAGACCAGGAGCGCGAAGCTGGCGCTATGACTTTCCGGAAATCCATATTCACCGAATCCCAATATTTGATTGAATATCTGCTGGGCGAATTCTTCCGTGTAACCGCGCTCGCGCATGCCATTGATCAGTTGATGTTGGAAGGGTTCGAGGCCGCCCTTGCGCTTCCAGGCCGCCATGGCGCGGCGCAGCCGGTCGGCCTCGCCGGGCGTGAAGCCGGCGGCGACGATGGCCAGTTGCATGACCTGTTCCTGGAAAATCGGTACGCCCAAGGTGCGTTGCAATACCGCTTCGACTTCCTTGCTCGGATACGTCACCGGCTCCTCGCCGCTGCGGCGGCGCAGATACGGATGCACCATCTCCCCTTGGATGGGACCGGGACGCACGATGGCCACTTCGATGACCAGGTCGTAGAAGTTGCGGGGACGCAGGCGCGGCAGCATGGACATTTGCGCGCGCGATTCGATCTGAAACACCCCCGTGGTCTCGGCGCGGCAAATCATGTCGTACACGGCGCCGTCCTCGCTCGGCACAGTGGCCATTTCCAGCTCACCACCCGGACACGCCGCCGACCCGCCGAATTGGTTGACCAATCCAAACGCACGGCGGATCGCGCTCAGCATACCTAAGGCCAGCACATCGACCTTCAGCAATCCGAGCACATCCAAATCATCCTTGTCCCACTGAATCACGGTGCGATCGACCATCGACGCATTTTCGATGGGCACCAATTCATCCAGACGGCCGCGCGCAATCACGAAGCCGCCGACATGCTGGGACAGATGGCGCGGAAATCCCAAGATTTCCGCCGTGAGCGCAATCAGCCGCGCAATCAACGGATTTTGCGGATCAAATCCACAAGCCCGGATGCGCTCCGGATCGACGCGCTGGCCATCCCACCACTGCATGCTGCGCGCCAGCCTGTCGACTTGCACCAGATCCAAGCCCAAGGCCTTGCCCACATCCCGCAGGGCGCTGCGCGGCCGGTAGCAAATCACGGTGGCTGCCAAGGCGGCACGCTCACGGCCGTACTTGCCGTAGATATATTGAATGACTTCTTCGCGCCGTTCATGTTCGAAATCCACATCGATGTCCGGGGGTTCGTTGCGCTCTTTGGAAATGAAGCGCTCGAACAGCATGGCCATGCGCGAGGGATCCACCTCGGTGATGCGCAGGCAGTAGCACACTGCGGAGTTGGCCGCGGACCCGCGCCCCTGGCATAAAATATTTTGCGAGCGCGCATACTCGACCACATCGTGCACGGTGAGAAAAAACGGCTCGAATTGCAGCTCCTCGATCAACTTCAGTTCATGTTCGATGTTCTGAAGCACCGCGGCCGGCACGCCGTGCGGCCAGCGATAAGCGCAACCCTGCAAGGTCAAGGCGCGCAGATGACTGGTGGGCGTCTCCCCCGCCGGCACGATTTCTTCCGGGTACTCGTAGCGCAATTCATCCAACTGGAAAGTGCAGCGTTCGGCGATACCCAAGCTCTGCGCCAGCAGCGGCGCCGGATACAACTCGCAGAGGCGCGTCAAGGGCCGCAAACAGCGTTCGCCATTGGGATACAACGCATAGCCGGCTGCGTGCAGCGGCGTGCCGATGCGAATGGCGGTCAGCACATCCTGCAAGGCGCGGCGCCGGCGCGTATGCATGTGCACATCACCGGCGGCAACGCAGGGTAATTCCAGGCGCTCGCCCAACGCCAGCAGCGCCGCCAATCGCCGGGTATCGACCCCGCTGGTCAGTAATTCCACGCCAATCCATAAGCGCGCGGCGAAACGCTCGCGCAGCCAGCAGCCATCTTGCTGCTGGCGTTGCGCTGCGGTTTTTTCGCCCGATGGCAGCCAAATGATCAAGCAGCCATCGAGCGCATCCTCCAGATCGGCGCGTTGTAATGTATAGCTGCCTTTTTTACTGGCGCGGCGCGCCTTGCTGATCAAGCGGCTGATGGCGCCGTAAGCCGCGCGGTCGGTGGCGAGAGCCACCAATTTCAACGAATCGGCGCAGTTCAGTTCCGTGCCGATGATGAGCGGCAGTGCTGCGGTTTTCGCGGCACTGTGGGCGCGCACCACGCCCGCCAGCGAGCATTCATCGGTCAGCGCCAATGCTTTATAGCCCAGCGCCTTGGCTTGGCTGACCAGCTCTTCCGGCTGCGAAGCACCCCGTAAAAAAGAAAAATTGCTCAAGGCATGCAGTTCGGCGTACATGGTTCACGCAAACACGCCGTGCAGGTACCACAGTCCGGTATGACGTTCCTGAAACACCCACAGCCGCGCACCCTGGGCCTGACGCGCGATGTAGTAATCGCGCGCCACGCCTTTGCCGTCCCACCAGCCGCTTTCGATGCGTTCCGGCCCTTGCAATAACTGCGGTGCCGGGATGGACAGCGGCTGCGCCAGCAACCACACCGGCCGCGGCAGCTGCGGCTCGATCGCCGCGGTGGGTTTCTGCGACGGCGCGCACAAGGGCAATGCCTGTACTTTCCCCCATGCTGCTTCCGGACGATGCTCCTCGATCAGGCACACCCCATAGACCGCCTCCTCGCCCAAGCGCGCGCGCAAACGCTCCACCAATTGCGGTGCGCTATCGCGGCTGCTGCCGCCGGTCAATCCGGCGAATACATCGAGCGAACTCGCGGACAGTGCGCGCAAGGAACCTGAGATCAATTCCATGCCGCGCACCGGTGCTTTGAGTTCCAGCCGCATCAGTTTTTGCGTGAGCACATCGGACAAGCGCCGCCGTTCGCTGGTGATGCTCGCCAACCCCAGGCGCACTCGGGTAGCCGGCAATTCACGATGCTTGAGCTTCAGCTGCAAGGTCTGTATGCCTGCCTGACGATGACGCAGGAATTGCGCGCAGCGCTCGATCAAAGGCTCGAGCGCCTTTTCCAGATAAGCCACATGCTCGATTTCGGTTTCGAAATCACAGCGCTCGCGAAATCTTTCGCGCGCCATGAATGGCCGTCGCGGCCCCGGCTGGCGGCCGACGGCGATATCGAGATCGCGAACCACTTCGGGCCCTAAGCGGCGCGCCAGGCCGCCGCGCGGCAGGCGCAGCATTTCCCCGACCCGCGTTAGCCCCAAGGCACGCAAGGTTTGCAAACGCTCGGCATCCCACGCCGTGCAGGCAATCGGCACCTTTGCCAGCAAGCCCGGCAATTTGCCAGCATCATCGCCGTGCATGCTCTCACCGGCGCGCGCCAACCACAGTGCCGCCAAGGTCGAGGGTGTCGTGGCGCTGCATGATTTCAGACCCAGCCGTTGCCAACAAGCATCGATCGCGGCCTTGAGGATTTCAAGCGAACCGAATAACCGGATGCTGCCTTTGATCTCCAACAGCAAAGCGTCAGGCATCTCGATGCTGACAAAGGGAGTGAATCCTTGCGCATGCGTACAAAGCTTTTGCAGTTCATCCAGCGAGTGCTCGATTTGGGCTAATTCGGGAAACACCACCGCATACCAGAGCGGCTTGAGTCGGGGTGCACGCGCAATACCCGGTGCGACAGGCGGCGCGGGCAGCGGGCGCGCGCACAGCGGGCGCGCGCACAGCGGCACCGCGGCAGGAACGGGGGCGGCTATTCCTGCCGCGGCGAATAAATCTGCCGTCCGCGATTTCGCCCTCGGCGATTTCATGGGCCAAGATCGACAGGGCCGGGTCGGCCCCCTTGTACTTTGATCAGATCGAGATGCGCCTCAGGCTCACCCTGCGTCATCAACAAACGCAGGCTGGCGGGTGAGGATTCGAAGCGATGACGGCCGGGACGAAATAGCACCCCCAGTGCGCCGCCGGCTTCCGCCGCTAATTTCAGGCGCCGCAGCCAGCGATTATCGGTTCCCTTCAACCACAGCAACACGGCAGCGCAAACCCCGGAACTCAATGCCTGTTCGGCAGCCCACAAAGCTTCGGTGGCGGAACTGGGCCGTACCACCAACAAGCGTCCCAACTCGATGCCTTGCTGCGCTAAAGCGGGAGCGTACGGTTCGTGAGGGGGAGCAATCCAGACAATCCAGGGACAGTCCTCGGTGCCCGTGCGTTGCTGACATGCCACCAAGGCCGGCAAAAAAAGTTGCACTTCGCCCAAGCCGGATTCATCCAGCAGCACCTCGATGAGCGACGCCGTCGGCCACCCGCCGCCCGGCAAACGAGCATCGAGCGAGCTTCTACCGGTGGACCAAACCGGACGAGCGGGGGCAGCCGAGGCGTCTTTTAACTTCCAGACACGCGTATCGGCCAAAATATCCGCAAGCGAGGGTACCTCACGCGGCATCCACGTCTTTACCACGACGCAACACTCCGACCACCACCCCTTCGATAATCATGGGCTCTTCTTTTAGGTCGACACGAATAGGTTCGAAGTCGGCGTTCTCGGGCATCAACCATACGATCGTGCCTTCCTGCTTATAACGCTTCACGGTCACCTCGTTTTCCAACCTCGCCACCACGATCTGACGATTACGCACTTCCGGGGTACGATGCACAGCGACCAAATCGCCATCCAGGATGCCGGCATTTTTCATACTCATGCCCTGTACTTTCAGCAGATAATGCGGCTGCGGCTGAAACAACTGAGGATCGATTTGATAACGCTTTTCGATGTGTTCTTCCGCGAGGATGGGACGGCCGGCGGCGACGCGGCCAATGAGCGGGAGACCCAACTGTTCACGCAAAATGTCTTTCAGCTGGATGCCGCGAGAAGCCCCGGGGATCAGATCGATGACGCCTTTGCGCTGTAAGGCGCGCAAGTGTTCTTCGGCCGCATTGGGTGATTTGAATCCCAACGTCCTGGCTATCTCCGCACGAGTAGGCGGCATGCCGCTCTCTAAAATGGAGTCCTGAATGAGCCTGAGGATTTGAGTCTGCCGAGGAGTGAGATCCGACATGGCGTTACCTGTATATGTAGACAGTGACTGGTATTATATACAGCTAGAGGATTCTGGCAAGCATGCGGCGAAATAAAAACGATGATTCCCAACTGGGGATGGGCCAACCCATCACCCGGCGAGACTTCGTCAATGGCATGGCCATTGCCGCCACGGCCGCCCTGCCCGTTGCCGCGGCATTTGCGCAAGTCACCCAGCCCAACGCCAACTTAAGTCCGGCCGCCCAAGATGCCCCCGGCTACTACCCGCCCCTGCTCACCGGCCTGCGCGGCAGCCACCCGGGCTCATTCGAAGCCGCCCATGCGCTGCGTGATGGAAACACCGGACCGGCACCCACGGACACCGGGGAAACCTATGATCTGATCATCGTTGGCGGCGGCATCAGCGGACTGTCCGCCGCCCATTTCTATAAAGCCCGAACCTCGAAGCGCGCCCGCATCCTGATCCTCGACAATCACGATGATTTTGGCGGTCACGCCAAGCGCAACGAATATCATCTCGAGCGTGCCCTGCACCTGATGAATGGCGGCACATTGGAGATCGACAGCCCCCGACCCTACAGCAGCGTCGCGACCGGCTTGTTGCGCGCACTCGGCATCGACGTGGCGAAACTCGCGCGCACCACCCAACACCTGCAATTCTATGAACAGCGCGGCATGCGCGCCGGCGTGTTCTTCGACGCAGAGACCTTCGGTGCCGATAAACTCATCGTCGGCGCGGGCGACACTCCGTACTGGCAGTTGCTCGACGCGGCACCTCTCTCAGCCCGCGCCCGCCAACAAATCGCGCAAATTCAACGGGAGAAGATCGACTATCTCCCCGCATTAGGTTCCGCGGCAAAAAAAGATCGCCTTTCGAGAATCAGCTACGAAGCCTTCTTGCGTGACCTGGTCGGAGCCGAAGACAGCGTATTGCGCTATTACCATGCCCGCACCATGGGTGAATGGGGCGTCGGTACCGATGCGGTCTCCGCGCTGGACTGCTGGGGATTCGGGCTGCCCGGATTTCAAGGCATGCAGCTCCACAAGGGATCGATTCGTCGCATGGGTTATACGCCTGCCGGTTATGAAGATACCGGCGGCTCGTTGCGACTGCATTTTCCGGACGGCAACGCCACCATCGCGCGGCTGCTGGTGCGCGACCTGATACCCCACGCGATACCCGGACAAGGCGCTGAAAGCGTGGTCACGGCGCGCGTCGATTACTCGCAATTGGACCGCAGCGCGCTGCCAATCCGTATTCGCTTGAACAGCACAGCGATACGTGTCGAGCACCTTGGCGACCCGAGCACTGCCCGCCAGGTGCGAGTGACGTATCTGCGCGACGGCCGGGCCTTTACAGCGACCGCGCGCGCCGCGGTGCTCGCCTGCTACAACATGATGATCCCTTATCTATGCCCGGAACTGCCTGTATCCCAGCAGCAAGCGCTGCATAGCTTGGTGAAAACTCCGCTGGTGTACACCACGGTGGCGCTGCGCGACTGGCGCGCCTTCGAGAACCTGAAACTCCACAGCGTGTATGCGCCCGGCGGCTATCACACCGGTTTCCGCTTAAATCCGCATGTCGAGGTGGGTGATTATCGCAGCGTCTCATCGCCGCAGGCTCCGATCTTATTGCACATGGTGCGAACACCCTGCCGACCCGGGCTGCCGGAACATGAGCAAAATCGGGCCGGTCGGGCCGAGTTGCTTGACACATCTTTTGAGACCTTCGAGCGCAACATCCGCTCGCAACTGAATCGGACTTTGGGAGGCGGCGGCTTCGATGCGGCGCGCGACATCACAGGAATCACGGTGAATCGCTGGCCGCATGGTTACGCACCGGAGTACAACCCTTTGTTTGACGCGGACGTGCCGGAGCATGAACGGCCGAACGTGTTGGGACGGGCACCCTTCGGGCGCATTGTCATCGCCAATTCCGATGCGGGCGGTGCGGCATATACGGACTCGGCGATCGACCAAGCGCACCGCGCCATCGAAGAATTGCTACACAAGCGTGCGTGAAGGTAAAACTTACATGCAGCCTGATCATTCTTAACAAGCTTGTAATTTGTCGGAAATGAACTACGTTAAAATGCGGCTCCGTGATACGCCAAATCGATGTTTTTTGTTGCATTCGCGGCGCGAATTTGGCTTTATGTAGGACTGTATTGCGGCGCAGATGAGCCCCCACGTTCACGGGTTTCAAATGTGGCAATGCTTTCGGACTTTTCCGATACCAACGAATTAACAAGTAGAGGAATATTGATATGAATTTGACCACCACACTTAAGGCCTCGATCGCCGCAGCATGCGTGATTGCATTCGCGGGTTGCACAGATTTGAAGCCCATCCAAGCCCAGATCGATGATCTGAAGTCACAGGTCAGCAAGCTGCAGGGCGATACCGCGAAGGCATCCAGCGATGCCGCGGCTGCCAGCAGCGCTGCTGCCGCTGCTCAGTCCGCCGCGTCGGCCGCGCAGAGCACGGCGAACCAGGCGTTGTCCACGTCGCAGTCAAATTCGACCGCGATCGAAGCGATCAACGAGAAGATCGATCGTATGTTCAAGAAGTCCGTTTCGAAGTAATTCGAACATAGGATTTCGAGCATAGACGCCGCGGCCAACACCGCGGCGTTTTCGTTTGCGCAGTCAATAACGGATCAGCGCCGATCCCCAGGTGAAGCCTCCGCCGAAGGCCTCCAGCAGCAACAGCTGATCACGCTGAATACGCCCATCCCTGATGCCGGCATCGAGCGCCAACGGCACCGATGCCGCCGAGGTGTTCCCATGCGTGCCTATGGTGACGACGACCTTGTCCATGGGAAGTTCCAGACGCTTCGCCATGGCCTCGATGATGCGAATATTTGCCTGGTGCGGTATGAGCCAGTCGAGCTGCGACTTATCGACGCCGTGGGCCTTCAAGGTTTCGGTGACGAGCGTGCCCAAGGTGTTGACCGCGACCTTATAGACCTCATTGCCTTTCATCATGATGCCGGCTTTTCCGGCGCGCACCAGCTCGAACCCTTTTGAAACGCCGTCCGGGTAGTGCAACAAGTCCTTGTATTTGCCGTCTGAATGCAGCCGCGTGCCCATGATGCCGGGCTCGCTCGACGGCTTGAGTACCACGGCGCCAGCCCCATCCCCAAACAGTATGCAGGTGCCGCGATCCGTCCAGTCGGTGATCCGACTCAAGGTCTCCGCGCCAACCACCAAGGCGCATTTCGATTCACCGAGCCTCACGAATTTGTCAGCCACGCTGAGCGCATAAACAAATCCGGTGCAGGCAGCCTCCAGGCTGAACGCGGGGCAGCCATGCAACCCTAAGCGCTCTTGTAGCAAGGTACCCACGTTGGGAAACACCAGATCGGGTGTCGTCGTTCCGACGACGATCAAATCGATCTCCGTGGGGCTTACACCGGCGTCCACCAGGGCCCGTCGCGACGCATGCTCGGCTAAGTCGGTCGTGGTCTGTTTGTCCGCCGCAATGTGCCGCTGTGAAATACCCGTACGGGTGCGGATCCACTCATCGCTGGTTTCCACCAACTTTTCCAAATCTGCATTGGTGAGCACTCTTTCCGGCAGGTAGCTGCCGGTGCCGGCGATTCTTGAATACATTCCCATCCTTCAGGCTTCGCGAGAAGCGCCCAAACGCTGCACGATTCGGGCCGGCACGCCGCTGCGCGCTTCCTGAATCGCGACCTCGATGGCGCGCTGAAATCCAAAAACGTCGGTGCCACCATGACTTTTAACCACGATGCCATTCAGTCCCACCATGGTCGCCCCATTATAACGGCGCGGGTCCATGCGGGCGCGCAGAGCGTTCAGCGCAGGACGGGCCGCGAGTGCGCCGAGCTTGCGCAGCGGTGAGCGCGAGAACTCCTCGCGCATCAGGCCGGCGATCAGTCGCGACGCGCCTTCCATCGCCTTGAGTGCGATGTTGCCGGTAAACCCGTCGGTAACCACCACATCGACCTGGTCGGAAAAAATATCGTGACCTTCGACGAAACCAATGTAATTGATGTCCGCGCCAGCCATCAACACGTGCGCGGCCTGCACGGTCTCGTTGCCTTTCATGTCTTCCTCGCCGATGTTGAGCAAGCCGACCCGCGGACGCTCGTGTGCGCCTTCGAGATCCGCCGCCAAAACCGATCCCATCACTGCAAACTGACACAGTTGCAGCGGCGTGCTCGAAGCATTCGCGCCCAGGTCGAGCATATAGGTATGACCTCCGCGCGACGGAATCACCGAGACGATGGCGGGACGTTCGACACCCGGCAGCATCTTCAGCACAAAATGCGCGGTGGACATCAATGCACCGGTGTTGCCGGCGCTGACGCAAGCATGCGCATCGTGCGACTTCACCAGATCGATGGCGCGGCGCATCGAGGAATCCTTCTTGCGGCGCAACGCTTCGCGCGGATGATCGGTCATCTCGACCACGTCATTGGCAAATAAGCAGGCGAGGTTGGGCAGCTGGACGCCGCCGAGTTCGCGCTTCAAATCGGCCTCGCGTCCGGTCAGTGTAAAGCGCACATCGGGAAATTCACCGGCCGCGGCGATGGCCGCGGGCACGGTAACGGACGAGCCGCTGTCGCCGCTCATGGCATCGATGGCAATATGAAGCGGCGCAGTCACTTGCGTTGCATGGCGATGGGCGGACGAAAGGCCGCCCCCCAAATTTTTGGTTTAGTCTTCGGCTGCTTCAGCCGCCGCATCGGCCTTGGTCTGCAGCACCTTCTTGCCGCGATAAAACCCATCGCGGGAAATGCGATGGCGCGAATGCGTCTCACCGCTCTTCGCATCAATGGACACTGCAGGGGCCGACAAGGCCGAGTGTGAACGGTGCATGCCCCGCTTGGAGGGGGTCTTGCGGCTTTTTTGAACTGCCATGACTGGTACCTTAAGTTTTCTTCAACATATCCTGCAAACCCGCAAACGGCCGTCTCGGCGCCTCCGCAGTATCCGCATCCAACACCGGCACCCGCCCGCAGGTGCGCGGCGCACTGCATGCCGCGATCACGGGTAGAGCCAGCAACAACTCTTCTTCGGCCAGCTCGCGCAGCGACACCAAGCCATCCGACATCAAATAAATCTCGCGGGGCGAGTCCGCGGGCGCCGCAGATTCACTGCTCGCAAATTCGATCTCGCTGCTCACCGCCACCGGGAACGTGAAACCTTTCAGACAACGCTGGCAGACCAACTGCGGCGCCGCCTTTACCGTTATCGTCGCACCCACGCGGATCCCATCGATTCGCTCGAACTCATAACGAGCCGCCACCGAACCGCTCCGCTGCGCCAACACATCGTGCACCCGAGGCAAATCCTCAAGCGCAAACACGCGTTCCAAGCCAGCCGATTCATCGGCCAAACGTGCGCAATCAACTCGGTCAGGCAAGCCGGGTGCCATGGGCCGCGTATAATAGGGCCGGTTCCCACCCCTGTCAAA
>Ga0116227_10006675_pt1 | contig 23189 bp, 21 predicted proteins | sample S1TSphgellanicum_FD_89693 | JGI IMG/M metagenome (GOLD analysis project Ga0116227, IMG submission 89693) | Host-associated microbial communities from peat moss isolated from Minnesota, USA - S1T2_Fb - Sphagnum magellanicum MG | ecosystem: Host-associated > Plants > Peat moss > Unclassified...
CGACGCCACCGGGTCGAAGTGCTGCAGCGTGACGAAGTTACGCGACTTGTAGAGGTGCGGCAGCGCGGCGATGTGCTCGCTGTCGAGCTGCAGCAGCGTGTAGCCGTCGGGCGCGGCGCGGCGCACCGTATCGATGGCGATGAAGCCGCCGCCGCCGGGCTTGTTGTCGATCAGCACGCGCTGGCCCCACTGCTTGGACAGGCGGTCGGTGACCAGGCGCAGCACGGCGTCCGGCCCGCTACCCGCCGCGAAGGGCGTGACGATGGTGACCGGGCGGGCCGGATAGTCGAGGGTCTGGGCGGGCAGGGGCAGGGCGGCGGCCGCGCAGAGCGCAGCCGCCGTGCCCAGCAAGGCGCGACGGGTTTTCATGGTGTGTTGTCTCCTGTTGTTGTGAATGAAAGAAAGGCGCAGCGGGAAATCAGGGTTCGATATAGGCCCCGTCGGTGCGCAGCCGCTGCTGCAGCTGAGCGACGTCCACCTCGCGCATCGGCGCATCGCCCGCATGCGCGGCGGCGGTGCCGGCGGCCTGGCCCATCACGAAGCAGCCGCCGCTGGCGCGCGCGGCCGACTGGCCCTCGTGCGTCATGGCGGCGCAGCGCCCGGCCACCAGCAGGTTGTCCACCTGCTGCGGCACCAGCATGCGCCAGGGCAGGTCGTTGTAGGTGCGGTCCTGGTCGCGCGGGAAGCCCCAGTCGATGCGGCCGTCCTGGTGCAGCTCCATGGGCCAGGCGTTCACGCCGATGCTGTCCTCGAAACGCGCCGAGCCCAGGATGTCCTCGCCGCTGAGTGCGTACAGGCCCTGGATGCGGCGCGTCTCGCGGATGCCGACCTGCGGCGCGATCTCCACGATCGCCGACTGGGCGAAGCCCGGCACCTCGGCCTTCATGAAACGGAAGTACTCGGCGATCTGGCGCCGGCCTTCGAGCTCGCCCTCGGTCAGCTCGCGGGCATCGACGCCGTTCATGGCGCGGCCGGCGGCGTTGCGGATCTGCGTGACGTTGGCGCGCCATTCGCGCGGGTCGATGTTGGGCCGCAGGATCGCGCCTTCGCGCGGGAACCGGTAGGCACCGGGCTTCTGCTGCTGTACCCGCGCCATCAGGTCGTTGATGGCCTTGAACTCGCCCACGGCCGCCAGCGCCGGCGGCGCGTCGACCTGGCCCACGCGGAACATGGTGGTCGGGAACAGGCCGCTGCCGTGGCCGTCGCCGACCTCGAAGGGCACGCCGGCGAAGGCCGCCACGTCGGCATCGCCGCTGGCGTCGATGAAGGCGCGCGCCCGGATCGCCTGGCGGCCGGACTTGGTCTCCACCACCAGCGCGGCGATGCGGCGGCCCTCCATCAGCGTGGCGGCGGCCCAGGCATGGAACAGCAGCTCCACGCCCGCGTCCAGCAGCCACTGGTCGGCCGCCAGCTTGTAGGCCGAGGTGTCGTAGGAACGCACGCGGATGCGGCCCTGCATGCCGTCCTGCGGCTTGTTGAGGCCGCCCAGCGCATCGATGCGCGCCAGCAGGTCATCGGCCACGCCGTGCACCAGCTGGGTCATCTCGCCGTTGCGCTTGCCGTACAGGCCGGCGAAGTTGGTGACGCCGCCGGCCGTGCCCATGCCGCCGAGGAAGCCGTAGCGCTCCACCAGCAGCGTGCGTGCGCCGTGGCGCGCCGCGCTGACCGCCGCGGCCAGCCCGGCCGGGCCGCCGCCGACCACCACCACGTCGTATTCGCCATAGACCGGCAGGCTGCGCGCCGGCTCGTTCATCTGTTGCATGGTGGCGCCCTTCACTCGATGCGGATGTTCTGGCTGCTGATGATGTTCTGCATGATCTTGGTCTCTTCCTTCACGCGCGCCTGCAGGGCCGCCGGCGAGGCGGTGCCCGGCGCCTGCCAGCCCTGGTTGAAGAGCTGCTGGCGCGTCTCTGGGTTCTGCAGCACGGCCGGCAGCACCTGGGCCAGGCGGCTCTGGGCCGCCTTGCTCAGGCTGGCCGGGCCGACCAGCGCGGTCCAGACCTCGAGCTGGAAGTCCTTCACGCCCGCGTCGGCCAGCGGCGGCACTTCAGGAGCCAGCACGCTGCGCCCGCTGGTCACGCCGATGGCCTTGAGCTTGCCGCCCTTGATCTGCGGCAGCGCCACGCCCGGCGGGATCAGGGCCATCTCGATCTGCTTGCCCAGCATGGCGGTCACCACGTGCGGGTTGCCCTGGTAGGGCACGTGCACGGCGGCCAGGCCGGGCACGCGCGACTTGAGCAGCTCCATGCCCAGGTGGGCCACGGAGCCGGTGCCGACCGAGCCGTAGTTCCACTGATCGCCCGCGGCGCGCGCTGCCGCGAAGAAGGCCGCGCCGCTCGGCGCCTCGGGGCGGGCCACCAGGATCAGCGGCGCGGTGCCCACCATCGTGAGGTAGCTGAAGTCGCGCTCCGGGTCGTAGGGCAGCTTGGGGAACAGCATCTTGGCCGAGGTCAGGTTGCCGTTGATGACGATGCCCAGGGTGTGGTCGTCGGTGGCCTTGGCGATCTGGTCGGTGGCGATGTTGCCGGAGGCACCGGGCTTGTTGTCCACGATCACCGGCTGGCCGAGCGCCTTGGACAGCGGCTCGGCGATGGCGCGCGCCGCGCCGTCCGGCGTGGAGCCGCCGGGAAAGCCCACCAGCAGGCGCAGCGGCTTGGTCGGCCACGCGGCGGCCTGTGCGAAGGCGGCGGGCGCCGCGAGCGCCAACAGGCTGGCGGCGATGGCGCCTAGGCGGGCGCGTCGGGAGAACACGAGAGGCATGGGACAGATCCTGAAATGAGTGTGATGGGAGGCCCGCAGGCCGGTCAAACGGGCGCGTCCGCCAAGCAGCTTTCGGGCCGCCAGGCGTAGAGCCATTCGAGGGCATCGTAGAAGCGCGCGGGGCTGCGGTCCGGCCAGAGGCTGTTGCGCACCAGGCGCTCCACGCCCTTGGCATGGTAGAGCCTGCCCATTTCACGTACCGACAGCACCACCCGCGCGGCGCGGGCGACGCGGGCCGACTGGTAGAGCTGGAAGGCTGCGGGAAAATCGAAATCCCGCGCCTGCACCGCCGCGGCCAGCGTGACGGCGTCCTCCAGTGCCATGCAGGCGCCCTGTGCCAGGTACTGCATCATCGGGTGGGCGGCATCGCCCAGCAGCGTGGCGCGGCCCTGGCTCCAGCGGTCCACCGGGTCGCGGTCTGCGGTGCTCCAGCGGCGCCAGGACGTGGGGCGGTCCAGCAGCTGGCGCGGGCGGGCGTGCACGCCCTCGAAATAGGACAGCACCTCTTCCTTGCTGCCGTCGGTCACGCCCCATTCCTCGCGCTCGCGGCTGTGGAAGGTGACCACCAGGTTGTACTGCTCGCCGCCGCGCAGCGGGTAGTGCACCAGGTGGCAGTCGGGGCCGGCCCAGACCACGGGCGCGTTCATGCGCAGGTCCTCTGGCATGTCGGCCACCGGCACCACGGCGCGGTAGACCACATGGCCCGACACGCGCGGCGGGTCGCCCAGCAGCTTCTCGCGCACCACCGACTTCACGCCGTCGCAGCCCACCAGCGCGGCGCCATGGAAGCGCTGGCCGTCGGCCGCGGTGGCGCTGGCGCCGTCCGCGTCGACCTCCACCGACGCGATGCGCACGCCGGTATGCAGCCGCACCAGCGGATGCGCCGCCGCGGCGGCGTGCAGGGCGCCGTGCAGGTCGGCTCGGTGGCTCACCGCATAGGGGTTGCCGAAGCGCGCGCGGAACTCCTCCCCCACCGGGACCGAGGCCACCTCGCGGCAGTCCACGGCATCCATCATCACCAGGCGCTCGGTGAAGACGGCGGCGCGGCGCACCTGCTCGCCCACGCCGAGCGCGTCCAGCGCGGCGAAGGCGTTGGGGCCCAGTTGCAGGCCGGCGCCGATCTCGCCCAGCTGGGCGCTCTGCTCCAGCAGTTCGACCGGCTGGCCCAGCCGCGCCAGCGCCAGGGCGCAGGCCATGCCGCCAATGCCGCCGCCGGCGACGAGCACCGGAGCCGTGTAGGAGGTACTGCGGCCCATCATTCGGCGTCCGGTTGCAGGGCCGGCGCGGCGCGCCGGAAGGCATCGATCTGCGCCAGGTGCGCGTCGATGCGCACGAGGGTCGGGTAGGGCTCCAGCGGCACGTTGAAGCGGCGCGCGCTGAAGACCTGCGGCACCAGGCAGCAGTCGGCGAAGGTCGGCGTGTCGCCGTAGCAGCACAGGCCGCTGCGGCGGTCGCGCGACAGGCGCGCTTCCAGCGCCTCGAAGCCGGTCGTGATCCAGTGCGCGATCCAGGCCAGCTTCTGGTCGGCGGACATGCCCAGCGTGCCCTCCAGGTACTTCAGCACCCGCAGGTTGTTCAGCGGGTGCACGTCGCAGGCGATCTGCGCTGCGATGGCACGCACCCAGGCGCGGTCGGCGGCATCCGCCGGCAGCAGCGCCGGCGCCGGATGGCGCTCCTCCAGGTATTCGAGGATGGCAAGCGACTGGGTCAGCAATGCGCCGCCATCGTCCAGCGTGGGCACCAGTTTCTCGGGGTTGAGCGCGGCGTAGGCCGCGCCGTGCTGCGCGCCGCCGTCGCGGGTCAGGTGCACCGGCAGCGTGTCGTAGGCCAGTCCCTTGAGGTTGCAGGCAATGCGCACCCGGTAGGCGGCCGAGCTGCGGAAGTAGCCGTGGAGCTGCAGCCGGCTCATGCGATCTTCACCGCCAGCGGGGCCAGCCCGTCGATGCGCACCGTGACCGTCTGGCCGGCCGTGACCGCGCCCACGCCTTCGGGCGTGCCGGTGAAGATCAGGTCGCCCGGCTGCAGCGTGAACAGCGTGGACAGGTTGGCGATCACCTCGTCCACCGACCAGATCAGGTGGGCGATGGTGGCCTGCTGGCGCACCGAGCCATCCACCTCCAGCACGATGCCGGCCTGGTCCACGCCCGGTGCGTCGGCGCGGCGCGTGACGGGCCCGACCGGCGCGGAGAAGTCGAAGGCCTTGCCCACTTCCCAGGGCCGGCCCTTCTCGCGCGCAGCGATCTGCAGGTCGCGCCGGGTCATGTCCAGCCCGGTGGCGTAGCCGTAGATGTGGGCGGCGGCGTCGGCCGCGGCGATGTCGCGGCCGCCCTTGCCGATGGCCACCACCAGTTCGGCCTCGTAGTGGTAGTTCCTGGTCAGCGGCGGATAGGGCAGGGTGGCCGTGCTGCCGGCCGGCACGGCGACGATGGAGGCATCGTCATTGGGCTTGCAGAAGAAGAAAGGCGGCTCGCGGTCGGGATCGAAGCCCATCTCGCGCGCGTGCGCTGCGTAGTTGCGGCCGACGCAGTAGACGCGGCGCACGGGGAACAGCTCGTCGGTGCCGGCGACCGGCAGGCCGACGATGCTCATGGGGGGAATGACAAAGGACATGGTGGAAGGTGAGGTCAAAAGAGAGGAAACCGTGTGCACAGCCAAGGGGGTCAGTCCATGAACTGTTCTCGGTGGATGCCGATGGCCTCCTGCACCGGCCGGTCGGAAAAGCTGAACAGCACCGCGTCCTCGTCGGCCTGCAGGCGCAGCGTGGCCCAGGACGGCACGACGAAGGTGTCTTGCGGGCCGAAGGCAAAGCGCTGTCCGGCGATCTCGGCCGTGCCGTGGCCCTCGACCACGCTGTAGACCGCGCCATCGGTGGCACGGTGGCCCTGGCCCCGAAAGCCCGCAGGCAGCAGCTGCAGGTAGGTCTGCATGGTGGGCATGGGCGCGCCGCCGGTCAGCGGGTTGACGTAGGCCAGCTTCCAGCCTTGCCACGCGTCCGGCGCTTCGGCGCGCTGCAGCGTGGCCAGCGCCTCGCGGCTGCGGGCGTAGGGGTAGCTGAAGATGGGCGAGGTACGCGAGCTGTGGGTGTGGCGCACCGGCAGCATGTTGTGGCCGAAGCGCGCGTAGCTGTGGCCTTCGGGCCTGGCCACCGTCTGGGATTTGGTGTTGTCGTTCTCGGCAAAGCCGGCGTCGAAGAAGCGCACCAGCGGAATGTCCAGCCCGTCGAGCCAGACCACCGGCTCGCTCTCGCCGTGCAGGCCCTCGTTGCCATGGTCGTGCCAGGCCCAGGAGGGCGTGATGATGAAGTCGCCCGGGTGCATGGTGGTGCGCTCGCCGTCGACCGTGGTGTAGGCGCCCCGGCCATCGACGATGAAGCGCAGCGCCGACTGCACGTGGCGGTGCGAGGGCGCGACCTCGCCCGGCATGATCAGCTGCAGCCCGGCATACAGCGACTGCGTGATGCTCGAGCGGCCGGCCAGGCCCGGGTTCTCGAGCACCAGCACGCGCCGCACGGCCTCCTCGGCGGTGATCAGGTCGGCCGACTCCATGAGGAAGGGCTTGATGTCCGCATAGCGCCAGAGCGCCGGCACGCAGGGGGATGCGGGCTCGCGCGGTACCAGCGCGTGCAGCTCTTCCCAGAGCGGCGTGAGGTGCAGTGCGCGGATGCGCTCGTAGTAGGCCTGGCGCGCGGCGCGGGCCACGGTGGTGGGGTTGTCCATGGTGTCTCCTGGGCGGCCGGCCGGGGCAGGGGCCGTGCCGGAAGTCCCGCATTCTTCCGTCCTGCCACTATTCGTTCAAGCGCATGGTGCAATACTTGCCATTGCGTTTTTCAATAGTGGTGCACGACGGGAGGCAGCGATGGCACGGCTCGATCTGGAATGGCTGGCGGTATTCGACGAGGTCTACAAGACCGCCAGCGTCTCGCGTGCGGCCGAACGCCTGGGGTTGGCGCAGGCCGCGGCCAGCACGGCGCTGAACAAGCTGCGTGCGCATTTCGACGACCGGCTGTTCAGCCGCACCGCGCGCGGCATGCAGCCCACGCCGCGCGCCCAGGCGCTGTACCCGGCGCTACGCGAGGTGCTGGCCCGGCTGGAGTCGGCCCGTGCCAGCCCCAGTGCCTTCGTGCCGGCCGAGGCCGAGCGCACCTTCCGCATCTGCATGACCGACATTAGCGAGATCGTGCTGCTGCCCGCGCTGCTCAACCACCTGCGCACCGCTGCGCCGCGGGTGCGCATCGAGGTCGAGAAGATCGGCACCGACAGTGCCCGGCGTCTGGAAGACGGCGAGGTCGACCTGGCCGTGGGCTTCATGCCGCAGCTGGATGCGGGCTTCTACCAGCAGGTGCTGTTTGCGCAGAACTTCGTCTGCCTGGCGGCGCTGGACCACCCGCGCATCGCCGCGCGCGTGAGCAAGACCGCCTATGCGCGCGAAAGCCATGTGCTGGTGACGGCATCGGGCACCGGCCACGCCATCGTCGACAAGCTGCTGGCGCGCGCGGGCGTCGAGCGGCATGTGGTGCTGCGCGTGCCCAGCTTCCTGGGGGTGGCCCGCATCGTGGCGGAGACCGAGCTGATCGCCACCGTGCCGCTGCGCTTTGGCGAGGTGATGCAGACGCGCGAGCGCATCCGCGTGCTGCAGCTGCCGCATGCGCTGCCGCACTACGACGTCAAGCAGCACTGGCACGAGCGCTTCCACACGGACCCGGGGAATGCATGGCTGCGGCGCACCGTGGTGGAGTTGATGGGGAGTTGAAGGCCGCGGCGGTTTGCGCATGGCCTGCTCCGCGGCCTTTTGTGCCTTCGTTGTTCGTGCGCTGCGGGCAATGCCCGTGGCAGGGTGGGTCAAGGCCCCAGCAATGCCCCGCGCGCCGCATCCGACGGAAACACGCACGCCACGTCATGCGCGCAGCCCGGCACCACGGCGACGCTGCGGCGCTTGTCGGGCGCCAGTAGCGTGCGGTCGTACCAGGCGTAGGCCTGCCCGCGCTGCAGGCGGTACGGCCCTTGCGCTTGCGCGGCGCAGGATTTGTCCAGCACCCGGTAGGCGGTGCCGCGTGCGTCGTTGCTGTCCAGCGCGCCCTGCAGGTAGTGGATATCGGCCGCCGCATAGCGCGCGCGGGCGTCTGCCGCGCTGCGGCCGAGTGCGGCGGGCAGGGCGTCGGTGCCGTACTTCCAGCGGTTGAGGGTTGGGCAGGCGTTGTCTGCTGGGGCGGCCAGCGTGAACGTGCAGCCGCCCACGCCATCGGCGCCGCCGCTGCATTGCGACCAGTCCACCGCCGCGCCGTTCTGCATGGGCTGCGGCCGCACGGGGTCGAAGTAGAGCCAGGTGCCCGGGTCCGACACCACATAGCGGATGGCGGGGCCGCCCGCGGGTTGCTCGGCGGCAAAGCCGATGGAGTGCTGCACCATCTGCGCCCCGGCCGAGAAGCCGGCGATGGTGACGGTGCGCAGGCTGGGCCACTGGCGGCGCAGCTCGGCCACCAGCGCGTCCAGCGCGGCGAACGAGGTCAGCGTGCTGCCGCGTGCAGTCGCGCCTTCCAGCCAGGAGCCGCAGGTCCACAGCAGGTCGCCGTCCTGCGCCGCCGGCACGCCGGCCGTCTGGCATTTGCGCGCGTTGGCGGCCGATACCTGGAACACCGGCGCCACCACCACCGTGCGCGCCGTGGCATCGGCGCGCCGTACCGCCAGCAGCGCCGCGTTGAAGGTCTTGTTGGCATCGCGCGGATGGCCATGGATGGCGATCAGCGCAGACGTGGGGCTGGAGCCGGGCGCCTGCGACACGTAGTAGTGCAGCTGGCCGCCGGCGCCCGCGGGCTGGAAGCCGGTGTAGCAGGCATCCGAGGCGGCGTCGGTACAGGCCGTGGTCTGGGCGGATGCGCCCGCTGCGGCAAGCAGCAGGCCGAGGGCGACGAGGGCATGGGCGCGCAGTGGTTGGCGGTGCATGGCGGGCTCGGGAAGTGGCGGCTGCCTGATCTTAGGAGGGCGGTGTTGCCGGCTTGTAAGCAGCGGCTGTGCAAGAAAAATAGCAGCGAAAAGTGCTGTTAGCCCTTGTTTATCATGGGCTGGTAGCTATCTATTTGATAGTTCCAGCTGCCGCTGTCAGCGCAGCCCTTGCCACCAGCGCACGTTGGTGCGCGCCTGCCCCACCGTCACCACCTCGCCGATCACCGGCGTCGCCAGCTCGATCTGCTTGGCCGCCGTCAGGTCCGCGATGCGGTCCAGCGGGTCGTGCCAGCCGTGAAAGGCGAGGTCGAAGGTGCTGTTGTGCACCGAGAACAGAACCTTGCCGCGCAGGTCCTCGAAGGCCTGCACGCTCTGCTCGGGCGTCATGTGCACGGCGGGCCAGTAGGCGTCATAGGCGCCGTTCTCCATCAGCGCCAGGTCGAATCCGCCAAAGCGCTCGCCAATCGCCTTGAAGCCCGGGAAGTAGCCCGAGTCGCCGCTGTAAAAGATGCGCTGCTCGCCGCTTTGCACGACCCATGAAGCCCACAGCGTGCTGTCGCGGTCGGCCAGCGTGCGGCCCGAGAAATGCTGCGCCGGCGTGGCCGTGAGCTTCACGCCCTCGTGCTCGGCGTCCTGCCACCAGTCGAGCTCGGTCACGCGCTCGGCCGGCACGCCCATCACCAGCAGGCGCGAGCGCACGCCCAGCGGCACGAAGTAGCGCTGCACGCTCTTCGAGAGGTATTGGATGGTCGCCACGTCGAGGTGGTCATAGTGGTCGTGCGAGAGGATCAGGCCTTCGATCGGCGGCAGTTGCTCCAGCGCGATCGGCGGCGGGTGAAAGCGCCTGGGGCCCGCCCACTGCACGGGCGAGGCGCGCTCGCTGAACACCGGGTCGATCAGCCAGTACTTGCCCCGCAGCTTCAGCAGGTGCGACGAATGGCCCAGGCGCACCACGTGGTTGGCCTGGGTGTCGAGCGCGTCAAGCCCGGCGCGGTCGAGCGCGCGTACCGGAATCGCGTCGACCGGCACCGTCCCGACCTTGCTGCCGACGAGGAAGCGCGACCAGATCCGCCAGCCGCTGGCCGAAGGCTGCGCATCGGGATTGGGCATGTTCCGGAAGCCGCCGTCCTTGAATTGCGGCGAGCTGTCATAGCGTGCCTCGCCGCCGGTGCTGCAGCCCGCGACCAGCGCGCAGCCCATCGTGGCGAGCAGGGTGCCCCGGCGCAGGATGTGGGGCAGATAGGCCCCCTGCGGACTCGACTCGACGTCAGCCATGAAAGATCCCTTCGACCTTGAAGATGCATTGCCCGATCGGGCGGGGCCAGTGTAGTGATTCGGCGTTGCGCGGCACGCCCGGCACCGCAGCGGGAGCCAAAGGCGGCTGCCGTCGCTGGAAGGACGGCGTGCGGTCGCCGGAGTCCAACGCCTGCCGGCAAGCCCTTGAGCGGGATGGTTCTAATACCACCCATGTCTGCGTGTCTGTCTTCCCTGCGTATCGCCATAGCCGGCGCCGGCCCCGCCGGCCTTGCCGCCGCCCTGGCGCTGGCCCGTGATGGCCATGAAGTCCATGTCTTCGAGAAGCACTCCAGCCTGGCACCGGTGGGCGCCGGACTGCTGATCCAGCCGCAGGGCCTCGAAGCCCTGGCGGCGCTCGGCGTGGGCGAGGCCTTCGAGGCGGTGAGCGTGCCCGTCACGCGCCTGCTGGGGCATACCCACCGCCGCTGGACCGTGGTGGACCTGGACTTCTCCGCCCGCCCCGCCCGTGGCGTGGCCCGCGCGCCGCTGGCCCAGGTGCTGTACCAGGCGGCGGTGGCAGCCGGAGCACAGATCCATTTCGGGCGAGAGGTCGAGACGGTGGAGGCCCTGGGGCCGCGCGCCCTGGCCCGCATCGGGGGCGTGGAGTCGCACTACGACGCGCTCGTCGTGGCCAACGGCGCGGCCTCCACCCTGCGCGAATCCGCCGGGCTGGCCGCGGCGTCGCGGCCCTATGCCTGGGGCGCACTGTGGGGCCAGTTCACCGTGCCGGACTGGCCGCAGCCGCAGAGCCTGCTGCAGCGCTACCGCGGCACTGGCCAGATGGTCGGCCTGCTGCCGACCGGGATGACTCCGCAGGGCCTGCGGCTGTCGCTGTTCTGGAGTCTGCGCTGCGACCGCCATGCGCACTGGCAGGCGTCGGACCTGGCGCAGTGGCGGGCATCGGTACTGGCACTGTGGCCGGAGGCCCGCGCCGCCGTCGAGCAGGTCGCGCGGCACGAGGACCTGGCCTTCGCCGTCTACCGCCACAGCTGGCCGCGTGCCATGGCCCGTGCCCCCTTCGCAGTGATGGGCGATGCGGCCCATGCCATGAGCCCGCAGCTGGGCCTGGGCACCACGCTGGCGCTGCAGGACGCGCTGGGCCTGGCCCACGGCTTCCGTACCCAGGCTACCGTCGCGGCTGCGCTGCAGGCCTATGAGCGGCAGCGCCTGCTGCCCGCCCGCGCCTACCAGACGTTGAGCCGGCTGCTGACGCCGTGCTTCCAGGCATCGCACGGCGGGTTGCTGCGTGACCTGGCGTTTGCCCTGGGACGCAAGGTGCCGGGCGTGCAGTGGGCCATGCAGCGCAGCCTGGCCGAGCCGCCGCGCCCGGCGGCGTGGCAGGCCGCCCTGCGCGACGGCACGCCCCCTGCGGCTGGCAACGCGGGCAACCGCCGCGCCTGACCTTCCGCGCCGCGCACCGACCCTTCGTCGCCCGGCAGATGCGGGCGGCCTGCAATTCGTACATCATGCGGGTCCGGCAATTTCCATTCTTGGGCGGACGTCGCAGATGAACCTTCAGATTCCCCACCTCGTCTTCGTCGCGGGCATCGCCACCTACCTCACGATCCGGGGCATCTTCTCGCGCCGGCTGCGCTCGCAGCAGAAGTCGGTAGACAAGAGCAACACGGGCGACCGCATGCTGGTCGTGCTGGTGGGCATCGGGCAGATCGTGCTGCCCCTGCTGCTGCTGTTCTCTCCGCTGCTCGACTGGGCCCGCTATACGCTGCCCCCTGCCGCGGCGTGGCTGGGCACGGCCGTCATGGCGGCGGGCGTCTGGCTGTTCTGGCGCTCCCATGTGGACCTGGGCGAGAGCTGGTCGGTCACGCTCATGCTCAACCCGGAGCACAAGCTCGTCACCCGCGGCGTCTACCGCGCCGTCCGGCACCCCATGTATGCCGCCTTCTTCGTCCTTGCCATCGGCCAGGTGCTGCTGCTGGACAACTGGTTCGCCGGCTGGGCGTCGCTGGTGGCGGTCACGGTCCTGTACCTGCGGCGCGTGCCCCATGAGGAGGGCATGATGCTGGAATTCTTCGGGGACGAGTACCGCGCCTACATGCAGCGCACCGGCGGCATCCTGCCGCGCCTGGGCACGCGCAACCAGGCTTGATCCGGGTGATGGAGCGGGCCATGTACCTGCATGGGCACAACCCGCGCCGCAGGCTCACCTCCATGGCACTCCAGCGCGATACCCCTGCAGATCGTCAGCAGTTGCTCAGCTGCCCGCCACCGCGCTGCGGAACCTGCCCGCCGCCTGCCGCGTGACCTCGGCCAGCAACTGCTCCTTGCGCTGGCGGTTGCGCAGCCAGCGGGCATCGTTCTCGCCGCTGCTCACGCTGTCGCGCAGCAGGTGCAGCGCGTTGGCGGCGCCTTGCGCCTCGGCGTGGCGCTGCACCTGGTGCATGGTCAGCAGGATGTGGTCGCGCAGCGGCATATGCTGGCCGCTGGACGGGTCCACGTAGGTGGCATCCAGGCCGAAGCGGCAGGCCTGGAAGCGGTTGGTGGTGTAGACCAGGTAGTCGTCTTCGTCGGGCATGAAGGGCTGGTCGATCAGGAACCAGGCCGCGAGCGACTGCACATAGCCGGCCAGCGCTGCGGCGCGCTCCACGGTCAGCGGCGTGTCGAACACGCGGATCTCGATGGTGCCGTACTCGGGCTTGGGGCGGATGTCCCAGTAGAAGTCCTTCATGCTCTTGACCACGCCGGTGCGGGTCATCTTGCTGTAGAAGGTCTCGAAGTCGCTCCAGTCCAGCGCGAAGGGCGCGCGGCCCGACAACGGGAAGGCGAACACCGAGTTGAGCCGCGCCGAGTCGAACTGCGTGTCCTGTCCCTGCACGTACGGGCTGGAGGCCGACAGCGCGATGAAGTGCGGGATGTAGCGCGACATGCGGTGCAGCATCAGCAGCGCCGCGTCGGCATCGGGGCAGCCGATGTGCACGTGCTGGCCGAAGATGGTGAACTGCTTGGACAGGTAGCCGTAGCGCTCCGACAGCTCCTTGAAGCGCGGCTTGTCGTAGATGCGCTGCTCGTGCCACTGCTGGAACGGGTGCGTGCCGCCGCCCACAACGGCGATGTTGAGCTTGTCGGCCGTGCGCACCAGTGCGTCGCGGATGGTGGAGAGCTCGCCCAGCACCTCGGAGCTGGACTGGCAGACGCCGGTGGATATCTCGATCATGCTGGAGGTCATCTCCGGCACCACGCTGCCGGGCAGCGGCTGCTTCTCCAGCACGCGCAGCATGTCCTCGGCATAGGGCGCGAGGTCGTAGTCGTGGGTGTTGACCAGCTGCAGTTCCAGCTCGACGCCAAGCGACAGCGCGCGCGACGGTGTGAAGGGCTCAAGTTTCACGTTCTTCTCCTTCGGCGGCCAGCACGCCCGGGTCGTCCCGGCCGCGCCACTGCGGCAGCCAGGGTTGCGAGGCCTCGCCCGCGCGGTGCAGTGCCACGGTGGCGATCACCGCGCCCAGCAGCTCCATCAGCAGGATCGCCGGCAGCGCGGTCTGGGCGATCATGCGGCCGGTGCTGCCCTGCATCAGCGCGAACTGCGAGGCGATCAGCAGCGCAATGGAGGACATGGGCGCGAGGGCGCAGCCGGCCCACAGCGCCTGGCGCCAGCTGGCGCCGCTGCCGATGTTGCCCAGCGCCACGCCGAGGACCTTGGCCAGCCCGCGTATGGCCACCAGGGCCAGCACCAGGCCGGCGACCTTCATGCTCCACTCGGCCTGCGCCGCCACCACCGACACCAGCACGAACATCATCATGGTCAGCAGCGAGGCGGCCGTGCCCATCTGGCGCGGCCAGGCCCAGGGCCGCGGACTCACCTGCTTGAGCAGCATGCCTCCCAGCAGCGCCGCGATCGGCGCCGAGCCGCCCAGGTGCGACGCGATGCCGGTGGCCGCCGCGATCAGCGCGAGCAGCAGGATCGACGTGTTCTCGCTGGTGGGGCTCATCACCTTGAGCGCCAGCCGCAGCGCAAAGGCCAGCACCCCGCCCACGATGATCGACAGGCCCAGCAGCAGCGCCACCGGTTGCAGGCTGTCGAGCAGATGCAGCTGCTGGCGCTGCTCCAGCTCGGCCTGCACCGTGCCCAGCGACAGCGCATAGAGCGTGCTGAGCGTGGCCAGCACCATGGCGCGGTCGGTCACCGGGCCGGAGGCGCGTGCGTCCATCACCACGCGCATGAGCACTGCGGGCGAGGCGGCCACGGCCACCAGCGCCAGCGGGTGCGCTACGGCACTGGCCACGCCCAGCCACTGCAGGCCCAGGTTCACGGCGACGTAGGTCAGGGTCGATTCGGCAATGCTCTGCGCCAGCACCATCGGGTTGTGGCGGAACCAGCGCAGGGGAATGCGGCCACCGGCTTCGAACAGCACCACGGCGATGGCCAGTTCCAGCACGAACAGGCCGGTGCCGCTGAGCGGCCAGACGGCGCCGGTGAAGCCGGCGAACCCGGCCAGGCTGCCGACCAGCGCATAGCCCACCACCTTGGGCAGGCCGATGTAGCGCTGCACCATGTAGCCGGCGATGGTGGCCACGGCCAGCAGCAGCGACCATTGCACGGTCACCAGGCCGGCCGAAGGCCGCAGCCATTCGGCCCAGATGGTCACGAGATTACCCATGAGCGGAAGTCTCCCTTGCAGGGCGGCCGGCTGCGGGCAGTCGGCCGCAAAGGTCGCGGTGGTTCCCCCGGGGGGCGCCTGGGCAGGCGGCCCTCAGGACGGATCCCGGCGCGGCGGTTCGTCCGCTGCGCGGGGCAGGAAAAACGACAGCGGCGCATGCCGCCAGCGGGCCCAGATCGCCGCACGGATGCGCGCGCGGTAGGCGCCGCTCACGTTGTGGGCGCGCAGCGCCAGGCGAAAGGCAAAGCCGAAGCTTACCGTGAGGTTGAGCGCGCCGATCACCGGCACCGCCGCCAGGCACCACCAGAAGGCGGACTGGTGCAGCACGGCCGTGCCGTAGCTCACGGCGGCTGCCGCGATCTGCCCGGTGGACAGCGTCACGTGCCGTACCTCCAGGCCGATGCCGACGAAGGCCAGCAGCGGCGGGATCATGCCCAGCATGAAGCCCAGCGAGATGTTGGAGGCAAAGCCCGATACGTTCTCGCGCATGAAGCGGGCCCAGCGCGCAGCACGCTCGGCGCCCAGCCAGCGCGTGATGCGCGGGTTGAAGCGCATGGCCGAGTCCAGCCGGTGCAGCACGAACCAGTTCTCCAGCCAGCCCGCGAAGATGCTGGCCGAGAACAGCAGCACGCCGGTGAAGGCCGCGAACAACCAGGTGGGGCCGAGCAGCGTGATCGACTCCAGCACGTGGCGCGCCTCGCTCATGGAGATCAGCGGCCGGCCCAGCAGCAGCTGCGAGAACAGGCCCACGGCCAGGATGGCCGGGAACACGGTCAGCACGTTGCCCAGCACGGCGGCCACCTGCGAGCGCACCAGGTAGGTCACCTCGTCCACGAAGGACTCGACCGTCGCGTCGGAGTCCAGCTCCTTCACGCGCGCGGCCATGGCCGGCGCAGTCATCGCCGGCTGCTTGGTCGCCAGGGTGCAGTGCAGCAGCTGGATGGCGACGAAGCTCGCCGCATACAGCAGGCTGGACCAGATGCCGGTCCAGAAGGCCGACAGCGCCAGCGCCGTGATGGCGAACTTGCCCAGCACGGTGCCGGCGGTCAGCACGCCGCCGCCCGCGGCCTGGCGCAGCATGCGGCCATAGGCGGAGCGGTCGCGCGCGATGTAGTGCTCGCCGGTCTCGGCGCTGCGTTCGGCCACCTTGGCGGCCAGCAGCGAGGAGTTGGCCGAGACCAGCGCGCGCACGCTGCGCCGTTCATGGCCCAGCAGCACCAGGCGCGACAGTAGCCGCGCCGCGGCGGCCGAGGGGTCGGCCGACAGCAGGCAGTCCAGCAGCTCACGGATGCGCAGCAGCCGCTCGCGCAGCTGGCGCAGCCGGAACACCAGGCCGACCGAAATGCCGTTCTCTTCGAGGTGGGTGTAGACCGTGGAGGCCGCCTGGCGGCAGGCGTCGAGCCGCTCGCGCAGTTGCTGCGCCGCCTGCTCAAGCGCCTGGCCGTCGCGCGGGCTGCGCCGCACCTCGGCGCGCAGCGCCTCCACGTCGTGCAGCAGCGCGTGGAAAGGCTGGGCCTCGCGCGCGGCGGTGCTCATGCGCAGCCGCAGCTCCGGCGCAAAGCCGGTGGACAGCACCTGGCCGGCGCAGTAGACGATGGCGTCGAGCAGCGCATGCTGCCAGGCCGTGCCGTCTGCATCGCCATGGGTGGCCGGCGTGGACAGCAGCGTGGACAGGCGCCGGCGCTGGGATGCGTCCAGCGCGGTGATCCATTGCGCATCGAAGGCGCGCGGCAGCGCCAGGGTGAAGAGCTCGGAGGCATCCAGCGTCTCGGGGCTGGCCGGCAGCAGCTTGCGCCGCATGCGCTCGCCGAGTTCGCTGACGAAGGCGCTGCGCGGCGCAAAGCCGAAGTCCGCCAGCAGCGTGGTCACGTCCACCGACTGCGCCAGCACGGCCCACCATTCGCGCAGGCGCTGCTGGATCTCGGGCCGGGCATCGACCGCATCGAGCAGCAGCTGCACCCGGCTGACCGCGGCCTGCGGCGTGGCACCCTTGCCGCGGATCCAGTCCGTCAGTTCGATCAGCCACAGATGCCGCAAGGCCAGCGGCGCGGCCGGATCGAGTCTGTCGAGGATGCCGCTCAGGTCGCGCTTGCGGCGCATCAGTGCAGCACCCGCGGACTTGCGGCGCTCCCGTGCGGACCGGCGTCCGCCTCCAGGACGAACAAGGGGATCGGCGCGTCGAACCGCGTAGCGTCCTCGGCCACGCAGAAATAGCTGCCTTCCATGGTGCCGCTGGGGGTGCGCAGGCGGCAGCCACTGGTGTAACGAAAGGATTCCCCGGGCTGCAGCAGCGGCTGGTGGCCGACCACGCCCAGGCCCTTGACCTCTTCCACGTGGCCGCGCGCGTCGCGGATGATCCAGTGCCGCGCGATCAACTGCGCCGGGGTGTCCCCGACATTGGCCACCGTGACGGTGTAGGAGAAGCCGTAGGAGTCCTGCTCCGGCGCAGACTGCTCGGGCAGGTACTGCGGCTGGACGTCGACGGTGAACTGGTACTTCGGCATGGCGGCAATGGTACTGCGCCCGCCTGCCCGGCGCGGGGGCCGAACTGCGACAATCGCCGCATGAGCCCGACCGAACGCCGCTACCGCATCGCCCCCTCCATCCTGTCCGCCGATTTCGCCCGCCTGGGCGAGGAAGTGCGCAACGTCGCCGCCGCCGGCGCCGACTGGATCCACTTCGACGTGATGGACAACCACTACGTGCCCAACCTGACCTTCGGGCCCATGGTGTGCCAGGCGCTCAAGCCGCACGCCGTGACGCCGTCGGGCGTGGCCGTGCCGATCGACGTGCACCTGATGGTGCAGCCGGTCGACGCGCTGGCCGCAGCCTTCGCCGACGCGGGCGCCGACCTGATCAGCTTCCACCCGGAGGCCTCGGCCCATCCCCACCGCAGCATCCAGGCCATCCGTGGCAAGGGCCTGAAGGCCGGGCTGGTGTTGAATCCGGGTACGTCGCTGGATGTGCTCGACTGGACCCTCGAGGACCTCGATCTGGTGCTGATCATGAGCGTCAACCCCGGCTTCGGCGGGCAGAGCTTCATCGACTCGGCGCTGCGCAAGATCGAGCAGGTGCGCAAGCGCATCGATGCCACGGGCAAGGACATCCGCCTGGAAGTGGACGGCGGCATCAAGGTGGACAACATCGCCCGCGTGGCCGCCGCCGGGGCCGACACCTTCGTCGCGGGCAGCGCCATCTTCGGCAAGCCGGACTACCGCAGCGTGATCGACGCGATGCGCGCCGAGCTCGGCTGAACCGGCGTTACGCACCCGCCGCCTGTGGGACAGCGCTGACAGGCTGCCGCGCGATATCCCACAGCACGCCCGTGCATTGGGCTACGGGTTGCCCGCAGGCCTGCACCTAATCTCAGGGCCAGTCGCCGGCAGGCTGTGCGCATCCCGCGCGCAGGGCCGGCAGGACATAAGCCTGGGGTGCAGCATGGCGTGGCTGGTGTGGTGTGTGGCAGGACTGGTTGGCGCGCTGGCGCTGGCGGCGCTGGCCAGCGCGCTCGAGCGTTGCTGCGACTTCTGAACTGTGCGGTGCCGGTTCCGCCAAGCCGGAGCGGGCATACGCAGGCTTGCCCGGGCGCAGGCACGGCCGCAGCGCGGCCGTAGAAGGTAGACACAATGGTCAACAGCAGCAAGAGCGGCGGGCGCGGCAAGGCCCGGCCGGTGGATGGGTCTTTGGACAAGGTCCAGCAGATGCAGGCCTTCACGGCCGAGCCGGCACCTGCCCTCACCACGAACCAGGGACTGCAGATCCCGGACAACCACAACTCCCTGAAGGCGGGCGTGCGGGGGCCCACGCTGCTGCAGGATTTCATCCTGCGCGAGAAGATCACCCATTTCGACCACGAACGCATTCCCGAGCGCGTGGTGCATGCGCGGGGTTCGGGTGCCCACGGCTATTTCCAGGTCTACAAGGCCCTGTCGGAATACACCACGGCGCAGTTCCTGAACGACCCCGAGGCGCGCACCCCGGTGTTCGCGCGCTTCTCCACCGTGGCCGGATCGCGCGGCTCGGCCGATACGGCGCGCGACGTGCGCGGCTTCGCGGTCAAGTTCTATACGCAGGAAGGCAACTACGACCTGGTCGGCAACAACATGCCGGTGTTCTTCATCCAGGACGCGATGAAGTTTCCCGACCTGATCCATGCCGTGAAGCCTGAGCCGCACCACGAGATGCCGCAGGCCGCGAGTGCGCACGACAGCTTCTGGGACTTCGCCTCGCTCATGCCCGAGACCACCCACATGCTGATGTGGACCATGAGCGACCGCGCGCTGCCGCGCAGCCTGCGCATGATGGAAGGCTTTGGCGTGCATACCTTTCGCATGCTCAATGGCCGTGGCGAGGCGCACCTGGTCAAGTTCCACTGGAAGCCCAAGCTGGGCCTGCATGGCATGGTCTGGGACGAGGCGCAGAAGCTCGCCGGCAAGGATCCGGACTTCCTGCGCCGCGACCTGTGGGAGGCGATCGAGCAGGGCCACTTCCCCGAATGGGAACTGGGCCTGCAGCTGGTGCCCGAGGACAAGGCCGAGTCGCTCGGCTTCGACCTGCTGGACCCGACCAAGCTGATCCCCGAGGAAATGGTGCCGGTGCAGATCGTCGGCCGGCTGGTGCTCAACCGCAACCCGGACAACTTCTTCGCCGAGACCGAGCAGGTGGCCTTCCATCCCGGCCACCTGGTGCCCGGCATCGACTTCACCAACGACCCGTTGCTGCAGGGGCGGCTGTTCTCCTATACCGACACCCAGCTCTCGCGCCTGGGTGGTCCCAACTTCCACGAGCTGCCCATCAACCGCGGCGTCTGCCCGTTCCACAACTTCCAGCGCGACGGCATGCACCGCCAGACGGTGAATCGCGGTCAGGTGTCCTACGAACCGAATTCGCTGGCGAGCCAGAGCGGTGCCGAATTCCGCGTGGATGGCGGCACCCAGGGCTTCCAGAGCTACCCCGAGGCGCTGGAGCCGCCGGTCGTGCGCCGCCGCAGCCCCTCCTTCGACGACCATTTCACCCAGGCCACGCTGTTCTGGAACAGCATGACCCCGGCCGAGAAGGACCACATCGTCGAGGCCTTCCGCTTCGAACTGGGCAAGGTCGGCACGCCGGCGATACGCCAGCGCATGGTGGACAACCTGGCGCATGTCGACGCGCGGCTGGCCAAGAAGGTGGCGGCGCCGCTGGGCATCGGCCTGCCAGACCCCAAGGCCGCGGCTGGCCAGGCCGGCTACCGCAGCGCACGCATGACGCTGCCGCTGGAGGCGTCGCCGGCGCTCAGCATGGCGCCGCGCCTGGCCCCGGGCGACAAGGCCGCGGTCGCCACGCGCAAGGTGGCGGTGCTGGTGGCCGACGGCGTGGACGGTGTGTCGCTGCGCGCCGCCCTGCATGCGCTGACCGAGGCTGGCGCGGCCTGCACGCTGGTGGCGCCGCGGCTGGGGACGATCGCGTCTGCCGGCGGGCGCCGGCTGGACATTGGCGCCACGCTGGTGGGCATGCCATCGGTGGTGTTCGACGCGGTGCTGATCGCCGGAGGCAAGGAGTCCGCCGCCGCGCTGGCGCGCCTGGGCGATGCGGTGCACTTCGTGCTCGAGGCCTACAAGCATTGCAAGCCGGTATGCGCGCTGGGCGAGGGGGTTGCGCTGCTGCGCACCCTGGGCATTCAGGGCGGTGCAAGCCGCGATGCATTGGCGCACCATCCCGGCGTGGTGCTGGGCGACGGCCATACCGAATCCATGCCCGAGACGATGCGCGCGTTCCTGCTGGCAATCGGCCAGCATCGCCACTGGGACCGCCCCAACCTGGAAGCGGTGCCCGCTTGATGCCGGCAAGCGGCTGGGTGTCCTCGCCGCGTTCAAGCATGAAATAGACGAAAGGCCCAGGTTGATCCTGGGCCTTTTGCTATAAAAACATGAGCAACTGTGCCGCCGAGGGTGATTCTCCTCAGGGCCGCGGTCCCTTTCTCGGAGAGTCGCGCACCTTCTCGTTGTACACCTTGTCGACCACCGGCCCGGTGCCGGTGTCGCGCCGGCCGCTGTGCACGTCGCCATAGGCTTTCTGTCCAACTTCCTTGGCGCCGGCCTGCTCGCGCGACTGGCTGTCGGCCGAAGCGTCGTGCTCGTTCGGCTGCCGCGGGGCGCTGCGCTGCGCCTGGACGGTGTTGTCCTGCTCGACATGAGTTTCGCCATGCCGCTTCTGCGGCCGGCTCGTGCCGTCCGGATCGGGCGCGGGTGGGGGGCTGTTAGGGGCGGTCATGCGGGGGTCCTGTGAAGCGTCACGGCGCCTGGGTCAAAGATCGTCGCCGTAGTAGCGGCGCGACGGATACACCCTTTCCGCGCGCTCCCAGGCTGCCCGGCTGGCGGGGCGGGCCTCGTCCCAGCTCAGGCGCGATTCGCCGCGCCGGCTCTCCCAGGTGCTGCCCAGTTCGGCGTCAAAGTCCTCGAAGCGTCCGCGGCGCGCGGCGCGCTCCTCATAGCCCAGCCGATAGGCCGGGTGGTAGTCCTCGAAACTGCGGTCTTCGGCGTAGTAGGGCTCGCGCGTGTGGGCGGTGCGCCAGTAGGCGTCCTCGGCCGTGGGGTTGATCGCCTCGGCCGCGCCCTTGCCGGCCAGGCCGCCGATCACGGCGCCCACCACGGTGCCGATCGCCACGCCGACCGGGCCGCCGGCCACGCCCAGGGCAGCCCCGGTGATGGCGCCGCCGCCTGCACCGATACCGGTACCTATGGGATGGGCGCCCGATTCACCGGTGATCGGGTCGCGGTTGAACTTGTTCTCGGGGGTGTCATGCAGTGCCATGGCCATGCTCCTTTGGGCTGTCTATGGCCTCATCTTGGGCGCCATGCAGGGGGGACGCGGTAGGACGTCGCACGTGCGCTCTGTAGGAACCCGGACCCGTGCGGCCCGGGGACGCCGGCACAATAGTCCGCTGCCGCCGGGGCGCCTTGCCCTTGTCCGAAGGCTGCGGCCTTCTCCTTCCGACCACTTGCCACCGTGAGCCTCTCCTCTTCCATTTCCTTCTCCGTGGATGCTGCCATCATCGACCTGGACGGCACCCTCGTCGATACGCTGGGCGATTTCGAAGAGGCCCTGGGCCGCATGCTGCAGGAGTTCGGACGGCCCCCGTTGTCGCGCGCCGAGATCTCGCACATGGTCGGCAAGGGCTCAGAGCACCTGGTGCAACTGGCGCTGGCGCACGCCGGCCTGGCGCAGCAGGACGCGGCCGACGCCCTGGCCCGCTACCTGCGCCACTACGAGGTGATCAACGGCCGCCATGTGGCGCTGTTTCCGGGCGTGCGCGAAGGACTGCAGGCGCTGCAGGCGCGGGGCCTGCAATTGGCCTGCCTGACCAACAAGCCGCAGGGGCTGGCGCGCACGCTGCTGCGCACGCTGGAGCTCGACGGCTTCTTCGCCCGCATCTATGGCGGCGACAGCTTTGCCCGCAAGAAGCCCGACCCGCTGCCCTTGCAGAAGACCTGCGAGTCCCTCGGGACGGCACCGGCACGCACCCTGATGGTGGGCGACTCGGGCAACGACGCGCAGGCCGCACGCGCTGCCGGCTGCCCGGTGGTCCTGGTGACCTATGGCTACAACCATGGCGAGCCGGTGCGGGCGGTGGACGCGGACGGCTTCGTCGACAGCCTGGAGGCCGTGCCGGCGCTGTGCCGCACGGCCTGAGAAACGTCAAAGACTGCGGCCGAGCAGCGCTTCCTTCAGGGCCCGGTCGGCGGGCTGCGGCCCGAGCCAGATGCCCAGCAGCGCATGGAAGAATTCCGGCTCCGCGAAGGGCGCGCCCTGCGGCTGGCCCTTGACCGTGATCACCGTGCCGCGGCCGGGCAGCCAGTCGATCTGGAAGCTTTCGCCCGCCAGCAGCTTCTTCTGGTCGGCAAAGATCTGGCCCATGCGCAGCAGGCCGGGCACGAGCTGCTTGAGTTCGCCGCGCTCCATGTTGTCTTCCACGCCGCGCACGAAGAGCCGGCCTAGTTCACCGGACTCGATGTCGCGCAGCATGGTGATGCGTATGCGCTTGGGGCCCGGCGCCGCCTGTACCTCGGCCGGCGTGGCCGCCTTCTCCTGCAGGTACAGGGCAGCGACGTAGACCTTGAAGATGGCCTTGTAGCGCACGCCCGCGCCGTTGAGCACCAGGGTGGCGTCCTGCGACGTCACCTTGTCGTCGAGCTGCACGCCGGCCACCTGTACCGGGGCGGCGGCGGTCGCGCCGGCACACAGCAGGCCGGCCAGGGTCAGTGCAGGGAGGAAGGAACGCATCGACGGTCTCCTGGGATGGCGGGGCGGGGTAGGGCGCGGGCCGGCCGCTCAGGCCAGCTGTGCCGCGGCAGGATGCGGGCCTGCCAGTGCGCGGGCGGCGGGCGCATGGGCTCTGGCGGGCGCCGCGGGGCGGGCGGCCGTGGCCGCGCTGCCTGCCAGCTGGAACACCGCCACTGCGCGCACCAGCTCGTCGGCCTGCGCGCGCAGGCTGGCCGCGGCCGCCGCGCTCTCCTCCACCAGCGCGGCGTTCTGCTGCGTGGCCTGGTCCATCTGCGTGACCGCCTCGCCCACCTGGCTGACGCCCGCGCTCTGCTCGGCG
>Ga0116227_10006677_pt1 | contig 23186 bp, 14 predicted proteins | sample S1TSphgellanicum_FD_89693 | JGI IMG/M metagenome (GOLD analysis project Ga0116227, IMG submission 89693) | Host-associated microbial communities from peat moss isolated from Minnesota, USA - S1T2_Fb - Sphagnum magellanicum MG | ecosystem: Host-associated > Plants > Peat moss > Unclassified...
ATTATATATATTATTGAAAAATAAAAAAATAAAATAGTAAAAAAAAAGAATGTTTGGTATTTTTTTCCCCCCCCCCCCCCCCCCCTTTAAAAATGGTTGTTTGACACATGTAGATGCCAAACTTTACATTAAGTGTCCCTCTTAGGAATAACTTTTATCTTTTCATCATTTTCTTCATGGTATTATATTATCTTCATTTGTATTTTTTTATTTTCCATGTTTCACATTCAGTTGGCTGTAATGATTACAAAACACAAAGCTAGTGATGGTTGTATTTTTCTTCCCATATATTTCCATATGATAAATTGATGGTTAATTATCATAATACATGGGCATTGAAATGGTTTGTACATAATTATCCCCAATATTCTAACAAGTATCATGCTCAAATTTCACATCAAATACATTATAATATGGTTAGATCTCATTTTCAAACAAACAAAGTGGTTGCTTGAAATCATGAAAAATAAAACTAAACAACCTTTGACACACGCAATAAAAACCAAAACAATAATGTGGTAGGTATCCCTAACTTTTTTTTTAAAAATAAATAAAATCCACATTGGGACTAAAAAAGAAAAAAAAAGGAAAAAACATGTTATCAACAAAACGTTAACAATAGATTTACACAACTAGATGTAAACCAAAAAAAATAAAATTAGGCTTAGGACAAAATGCCAATACACTTCACAAATTTTGATAATATTATATGAAAATATGATGCTAAAACTTTTCAATAATTGGAATAACACTTTAAATTTCACATAATATTCATAAAAATTTATGTGATTATTCAAAATTACATCAACATAATTCTAATTTACATACCATTGGACCTAAGGATTAAAAAAACAAAAAAACACTTAAGGTCCAATTGTGATATATGGAGACACTTTTGCATAACCAATGTTTACTTGACATGTTTGCAAGTTTAATACATCAAATTCATGTTGAAAATGTTTATTGTATTTGTGAACACCCTCTATAATATATCAATCTGGCATTTGGATCAATTTTAATGTAATCTTATGAATGTAAAATACTTTCATCATACGTATGTTTAAAAATTTGTTAAATGATGTTAAAAATTTGTCCAAATTGTATAATTTACATTCACTTAGGACTAATATTCAAGAATTATCTAAATGCTACTAAAAACTCCTATTATCTTAGGTGGACCCTTTCATCATTAGACCTTAAATATTAGCATCCCATGATTGAAGACATATATTTTGATTATATTATTTTGTGAATAAAAGCATTTGCATACAACAATTTCCCCTCCTTCATTTTCCATACTTCGAATACTAAAACCCAATCATAAAATTCCCAAGTTTTCAATAGTTTAATACAAATATTGTTGGAGTACATTAAAAATTCAACCCTATTCAAAGACATTATGTTAATACATTCACACACCATTTAGGTTCATGTTATGATTTCACAAAATTTTCACCCCACTTTTCCCTCAATTGTCTTCAATTAATTGATTACACAAATATCAATATTCTCATTTCTTTCAATATTGATTTCAATTTGAACAACTCATTTTTTCAAGGTACATGTTAGGATTAACCACATTTCCAAAAATGTGATTCTATGGTAATGTTGTACACTTTTATTTTACAAAGTTAATGCCATGGTTTTCCGCTTAATATAATCATAATTGAAAAAAATTAGATGATGTTTTATTATAGACATGGAAAACATTGACATCAAACTATTGTGAGGTTGTGTTCAATGGGTTTATTGTGAAATGTATAATAAAAATTTAGGGGAAATTTTTTCCATTTTTTCTTCAAATAATGTGCAAAAAATAGGTGCAACTAATTGAAAATTTTATAACTTACATAAAGTTGTTTAGATGTGATTATGAAAAATATTTTAAATATTTTAAAATTTAAGAAAAATAGTCTTTTAATATTCTATTAATGTAGCATGTGCCATTAGCCCAAATGTGAATTTGGTACCCAATTCCAAAACCACATTTTGTAATTTAATTGAATTTCCAATGATAAAAACTACTCAAAATTCAATATCTCTAGCACTTTAGGTCTAAATTTTCAAACTTCATTAAATCCTACCCATTAAGGGCTTTCCAACAATACCAAAAACATGTTCAAATTCTTCTATAATTGTAGTTTTGACTTAAATGATTTTTTAGTGAAAGCATTGTTCAATACTCAATAATTTTTCATTGTATGTGAAAATCATATGAAACCAACTCAATGCACCCCTATTCATCAAGGGCTTTCCGACAATATCAAGATCATGGAAAAGGCACCATGGTTTGAAAGATCTCAACACGACAAACAAATAAAACAAACAAATAGACTACCTTCTTTCATACATATATTGCCTAGTAACATACCCAAAAATGCCTCTTTTGTTTCACATGGTTCATAAAATATGCACATAATGATTTTCTTGAAATAAAAATCAATACAACGATGGTCACATGAACAAAACTCCAAAGTTTTATTTCCTAAAACAAATTCCTTTTAGATATGTGGATACATAGTCTCAGAATTTGTATATTTTGCATTCAACTATTTCTTATCACAAGTCACAACCTTCCTTATATAAATAAACAAATTATCTTATATATTCATGAACATTTTAATTGAGAAATATTAGTTGCAACAGGTTAAATCAAACTATGACATTTATGTCACCTTATCATAAAATTATTTTTTACTTAGACACTTTCTTTCAATTGCATTTTAAGTTTGTTTACATTTCATATTATATGAAAGTGGATCAAATTTTCAATATGCCAACTTCCTTAAGTCTATCTTAGAATTCATTTGTTCACAAACAATACCAACGACATGTTTGAAGCTTTGAATTGAAATTTTGAAAAAACAAAAGTGAATGTATATAAATGTATTAAAAAGGAAATAAAAATTAGAATACACCTCAAGTTGCAACCCAATGTAAGTCAAATGACAACAAATCAATGTTACAACTAGGTTAATTATAGGTTTGGATAAGACAACCCAATGTTGCAATCATGTTAAATGTTAGATTTTAGGAAATTGAAGACAACCAATTTTATAATTAAGTTAATTTATAATTTGAGAAAATTTGAGGGCAACCCAATGTTTGAATTAAGTTAACCCTAAATATCAATGAAAAACATTTATAAAAAAAAGACATTGAAAAGCATATCACATTGGCTTACCCTAATGTTTAAGGGTTAATGATAGATTAGGGAAAGTAGATGACAACCCAATGTTGAATTAGGTTATTGATAGATTTGGGAAAAGTTGAGGACAATTCAATGTTACAATGAGATTAATGATAGATTTGGAACAATCACAAACAACCAAGGTAACAATTATGTTAATGATAGATTTGAGAGAGCTAAAAACAACCCAATACCCAATGGTTCCAATTATGTTAATGATAGATTTATATAAACTTAAAAAAACAACCCAACATTATAGTCATGTCAAGTGATAGATTTCAAAAAGTTGAAAACAACTTGATATTACAATTAAGTGAATGAATGAGAGATTGGGGAAAGTTAAAAATCTTTTTTTTTGGGAACTTGATGTTGCAATTAGGCATATGATAGATTGGGGGAAAGGTGAAAGCAACCCAATGTTGCAATTAGGCAAATGATAGATTGGGGGAAAGGTAAAAGCAACCCAATGTTGCAATTAGGTTAATGATTGATTGGATTGCAATTAGGCTAATGATAGATTTGGGGATAGGTGAGGGCAACCCAATGTTGCAATTAGGCTAATGATAGATTTGGGATAGGTGAGGGCAACCCAATGTTGCAATTAGGCTAATGCTAGGATTTGGGGAAAGGTGAGTGCAACCCAATGTTGCAATTAGGCTAATGCTAGGATTTGGGGAAAGGTGAGTGCAACCCAATAATGTTGCAATTAGGTTTATGATAGATTGGGGGAAAGATGAGGGCAACCCAATTAGGTTAATGATAGATTTTGGGGGAAGCATGAACTTAAGAGTGTTTGGATGGTGTCCAAATCCAAATCCAAACGTAGCAAACATGTTTGCAATTTGTGAGAGTTGCATGAATTGAAATCTTGGTTTTTGGTTCTTGTTGTTTGTTTTCTCTTTGGAGTTTCTTCAAATGGCAGGAGCAGCAGTAGCAGCAGCTAAGGTGGTGCGGCTTCTGGGCAAGCAAAGGGAATTCAACCACTTCTCTCTCCTTCTTCTTTTAGGGTTAAGGGGTGCTGGGAAAATTTCGCGGAGATGGTTTGTAGCTGCTGTTTCTTCTTCTTCTTCTTCTTCTTCTTCTGCAAGAACTGGATATGAATGTTTCCAATATGGAAGAAGCAACAGCGATGGCAGATGGAGGATGCAGGGTAATTCTTGGTTCAATTCATCGCTACTTTCTTCAAGTGGTAAGTTAGTCCACTTCAGCTCTTTTCTTTATGTGTCCCAGATTCTCGGTGTCTGAAGTAGAATTTCTGAATCAAGAGAACATTTGTAAATGGGATTTTGTTGAAGCAGGCCTTGCAAATGGTTTCAGTCATGTTTGTTGAGCAGCATGCTGTTCAAGACCTAAACTTTGCCCCTCACCTAAACTTTGCCCTAATCCCTTCTGACAACTTGTTTGTCAATTTTTAAGAATGTTGTCCAAATTCTCAGTGTCTGAAGTTCCGAACTGTGAGAATGTGGATGTTATCAAATGGGCCTTGCAAATGGTGTCATGCGGAGCAGCATACTGTGCTAGACCTAAACTTTTGTCCTTGGCCTTGAATTTGTCAATATCTAATATATCGTAAGAAACTCTGGATTTTCTAAGATGTTGTGAAGAGAATTTGATTTTTCTAAGAAGCTGTGAGAGAGTCTCTGAATTTTCTAACATGTTGTGAAGAGAATCTGAATTTTCTAAGATGTTGTGAAAGAATCTGGATTGTAATGAATTGGGCCTTGCGAATGGTGTCATGTTGAGACTGTTCTAGACATAGACTTTGTCCTCATCCTTGAATTTCTTGATATTTAAGATATTGTGACAAAATCTGGATTTTATGAAGCAGGGCTTGCAAATGGGACAGCATATTTTTCTAGACCTAATTTTTTTTCCTGAGCCTTGAATTTCTGAATGTGAAGATGTTGTGAGAAGCAGAATTCTGAATGAATGAAATGGGAAGCAGGGCAGCGACGGAGTATGTTCATACAGACACAGTCAACACCCAACCCTGACTCTCTCATGTTCCAGCCAGGACGTCCAGTCATGGAGATTGGCAGCTCTGACTTCCCAAGTGCTCGCTCTGCTATGCAGTCTCCACTGGCAAAGGCCCTTTTCTCAGTTGATGGTATGTGTAATCTTTCCTCTTCTCATCTTGGTGAGGTGCACTTTTTTTTCTTCTTTTTCTTCTCGAGTATTGTACTTCTGCTTGTAGCAAATTGATTGCAAGCATCTCCAAGGAAGATTGGAGTCCAGTCTAGACCAATGCATCAAAAAGCACCAATCAAAAGTTTGCTTGGAGGTTAGGACACTGGCAAACTTTGCCAGTGTGGGAACTGAGAGGCAGCAAGGTGTCTGGCCCCCTGAAAGAAGCAAGTCTCCTTAAGAGAAACAAAGTATGAAGAGTTACTTTGCCATGGATATGTGAATGATGGCAACGATAGTTTGAAGTATTCACCGTGTTTTGAGGCATTGTGCTTCTTCAGGTGTGACAAGGGTTTTTTTTGGGGCTGATTTTGTGACGGTAACAAAGGCGGAGGAAGTGTCATGGGCAGTTTTGAAGCCTCACATATTTGCTGGTATCATGGATTTCTATTCCACAAAGCAACCTCTCTTTTATGATGCGCAGGCACAAGCTTCAGACACTGCGATACATGAAGTATGTATCCAACCAGTAGTAACTTGTTGATGTGGGGGCACTCTTTTTCCCCTACTTTGGTTGCTTAATGCTGATGATTCATTATGCTGTTTTCATGGGTTTACAAACCCATTTGTGTGTTGGAGCTGCATACCAGTCATTGGGTTTGGCAAATCCAGCAAATCTTCACACCTCTCCATACTGACAAATCACTCTCTGTTTTCTTGCTTCAATGTCTGCTTCTTTCCTTGCCTTCATTTGTGGCGATGACAAATTCTGAAGATTGGGTTTGCAAAAAACTGTCATTGCTTGGTGAGTCACAAATTGAGGGGATGATGGTGACCAGGATGATGATGAGACAGTAGCAATGATTAAGGAATTGCTGGAGACAAGGATCCGACCAGCTGTCCAAGATGATGGTGGTGACATTGAATACAGGGGCTATGATCTGTGAGCATTTATTTACTACTGCAGTCAATTTTTGAACAGAGGGATGAACTTAGATTTCACAGCTGAGAGACTCTGTGAGATCTGTCTGAGTTTTTGCTGCTTCAAGCTTCGTCCTGAAGTGCAATTTCAGTGTGGAGGTCATCAACCTCTGCATTTGGTTTTAAGCTTGCAGAAGGGCTTGTGATCAATGGTGCAGAGAATCAGGCATCGTGTCATTGAAGATGCAAGGGGCTTGCAGTGGATGTCCAAGCTCTGCAGTCACCCTAAAGTCGGGTATTGAGAATATGTTGATGCACTATGTACCTGAGGTGAGCTCATCTGGTTGGCATCATGTTTGATCATCCTTGCATTGATATGAACAAATATGTCTTGTATACATGGGATGCATGTTTTTTTCCTGAATATTTGCTGTTTGATATTCTTGGAGGCAGGTTAAAGGAGTTTTAGAAGTTCATGACTCTGACTCTGACGAGGAAGAAAGCGCAAGCCCAACAACAGGCTGAGTTATCCTTAAATTTTTGGTCTTATTTTCTTCAAACTTATCTACTGGAAGGGAAGCCATGGCTGAAGAAGACTCCTGGTTCCAAGTCAACTTTGCATGGACTTGTGCAATCAGCAGACAAGAAGATATACCCATGATGAAAAAGAAATAACTCTTGGAGTTTGTCTTGTCATTTTTGCAAGTCTCTAATTGTCTCGCTGTGTTGTTCATGTTAGATCAAGATAGGATGGTCACTTTACTGTTCTGTTTGATAATGGGGATCTTCCAACCAGCTGTACATATAGCATTCTTTAGTGTGCTGTAAATTCATCCCTGTTCATTTGGCTATAAAAACTCCTCTGCTTCTGTTGGCTCACAAATCCTACATTCTAATCAACAGAATAATATGAAGGCTCTCTATGGTTGGTTGTCCTGGACTGGACCCTTGCATTGAATTGCAAAACTCAGGACTCTCTTTGGTAAGATGCTATGTTTGAGTTGATATGCTTTCAACTTCAAAAAGTGTTCTGATGGAAAGGCTTCTGTTCAACCAAAGAGCTTGCTGCTCAGCCTGGAATGCCGCAGTGAAATCCCTCTTACCAACCCTGAACCTTGTATGTAGCTTTGACTTGGGTTTATCAGGGCTTTTGGGTGTGTCCATGTTTGGCTGGATTGTGCAGAGCAGCGGATTCTCTCCCACGTAATGTTTCTAGCATCCCCTGGTCATCCCCATTTGTTCAGGTTGGTATCCAACCTTCCCCCAGCTACTGGACTGTATTGAATAGAGCTTGTGTTCCCTGATTGCAAAAGAAGAATCTCTGATTCATTTTCATCTCATCACTATGCAAGTGGCACCCATCTCTTTCCTCTTTCCATCTGTGTCTTGGTGTTTGTGATTTTTGTCAGTGAGAGAATTGCAATTTCTTATTGCAGGAAGGGCCAACATGGGAGGTCTACCACATTGTGAGGGAGGCACAGAGGATCAGCTTAGCCCACAGCTGTTGGACCTCAACTGGAAGCTCAAGGTTTTTGAGCCTTCTTTCCCAACCCTCAGAAATAAGCATTTCTTCATAATTGAGGCATAAGGTTGTGTGCAAATTGTCAAGAGAACTTGGTTAGAATTGAGAATCTTCAGGATCCAAATTGTTGGTCGTTAGAAAACATCTGTTCTTGAAGTTGAGAAATGCTTGCAACAGAGACTAAAAAAGGGAGCCTGTACAGAATACCAGTAGAAAAGTGTGGTTTTGCCGATGGTGATGGATATCACTCCTGACAGCACATGAAATTGTAATGAAAATCAGTATGACATTTGGGACATTTGGGACATCTGTTTGCAGTTTTACAGTTGGCAGCAGCTCCATGGCAGGCATCACTCTTGAGGTTAAAGTGGTGCATGTCTAACAGTGGTGTTTCTCAGTGAGTTGTGCATCTTTTTACCCTGGAAAGCCTACTGGCAACTGATCTTCTACACGCTCTACTACACAACTACTATGACCAAGAAACCAATTGATGTTCCATGATTTGAGGTTATAGTCATCAGGTAGTTGGGGCTCGGGACCCCTCTAGTGTAAAGATATCAAGGGGGTTTCCAGTGTTGGGCACACTTTTTCTTGGAAAGAACCAGCCACCATTCATAGACCCTTGACCAGTGGTTCTTATAACCTCAAAGAACTGATTTTGACACAGTACCATGGTTTCTTCAAAGACCAAAGAACTGGTCAAAGAATCTACCCTGAATTGATGGGTCTTCGCTGGTTCTTTCACAAATCCTGCCAGTTTTTTGAATTCTTTCAAAAAACCACCCAGAACCAGAGGTTCTTTGATCCTGGAAAATTTCAAAAAACTGGAAGTGGAGGTTATAACAAAAGTTCTATCAAAATCTAAGAACCACCCAACACTGGTTTTTTCTGTCATTGGCTTTTGTAAAATGTCAGCAGAAGAATGGTTCAAGGGTATGAAGTTCTTGAGGTGTTTGTGGTAAACAGTACTTCTTGTGTGTGTGTTTTTCCCATTTTGTAAGTACAAATTTGGGTTGAACCTAGACCTAATCTTACCCGATTTTTTTAAACCAAAAAACAGACTGTCAACTACAAAGATCAATATGTCCAATGTGCCTTGTCAGCCTAGCTCTGCAATGGCTGCACAAACCCAAACCCCTTTCCTAGCTCATTGGGTTACACCTTATATTTAAGATGTCACATCCATGTCATGTGATGACTTTCCAATACATACATATGCATGCCATCTATGAGTAAAGTTGTTTGGTTTAGCAAATGATTCACTTGCCATTTTGTTTCTAATTCAAGTGTTGTTACTTCCAATACCTATCAACAATGACCCACAAATGACATGTCTAATCATGTATGAAAACCCTAATCATGTTATGATTGTCTTGAAATTGCAAAAAAACAATGATTTTAGGCTTTGTTGGAAACCTAGATTGAACATTGTGCAACATGACCATCATTGAACGAGAAGGTGTCTCATGTTTTGTGGTACATTTCTTATTCAAAAAATATTACAACAATATAATCCATACATGATTGATAAGTTCAAATGTTACATGAATTAGAGGTTGAACAATGAACACCAAAGATTGAACACTAACGATTCGTTCATTGGTTCCATTTTATAAGATACGAACTAGTTCATAAGAGTGCTTCATACTTAACACACAAGGTTATTTAATAGTTCAAGGTTTTCAACTTGAGTCGTTAAGATGGTTTTAAATTAAGCTTTTGTTTCTTTATTCCCATGTAACACATGTAACTAATGACAAGGAAACCTATCAAAAAAAACATTATCAAGATACAAGGATGACATAACCATATTGACCAACATAAAAGGATCACCTAATAATTTTTAAAGTCGTTTGTTTAAAGAAATGGCTTGTATAAAAAGGCTTTTAAAAAGTTCATTTGAGATTCATCATACATACTTGATTTCAATGGTCAATTTTGATTTACCAAGCTTCTAATTCCAAAGCAACTACCATTAACTGTTTTAAAAATTGTTCATGTTTGCTTACAAGCAAAAGTTAATGTTATATGAACAGATCATGTTTTATGATTAAAGTAAATGATTGAGAATTAAATGTACTTTTGAATCATTTTTTCAATGTATGAATGGATCTATGTTTTCATTTCATGATGATTATATGAATATGTTTGAGTTTCAATGAGTAGAACAAGTAATCCTGTAAATTAATTTTATCTTTTCAAGAAACAAGCACATGGAAAAGAAGTAGATGTTAAATCATTCAACCAAACTTTCTCTTACCTCAAATATTAAACATCATTTTTTTCCTTTAAAAGGAAAAGGGGGCTTTCGTGAAAACAATTTCAACTATAATTTCAATAGCAAATGCAACTTGCAATGATAAATTATAATTTAAAATTGTGGACCAAAAATTTTGACCTTGTGTCAAGTCAAAATTAACTCATAGTTGTAAACAAAATTCATGTGGCACCCACATTACCATTTTAGTTAGAGACATTTTTAGTTATAAAGAACTAACAAAGCAAGATTACACAATGTGGATTCCACATTGGCAAGCCAATCGATCTAAATTCTAGATCCACCTATGTGTCATGCTATTCATATTGATGAAACTAGAAACTCAATTATGTTCAAACTATTTCAAACAACCACAACCACTAGTTTGATAAATTTGGCCTATTCACATTGGTCAAATTTGAAACAACAACCATTATATTCAATTACACACATACATATGGCGCAAGTCAATATGTTTTTTGAAACTATAAAGTGGTGCAATTGTTCATTATGGCCATACACATGTTGCAAAATGTGACATCCAGAATCCACCATGGCTTACCTTGTGTACAATTCTTGGATAATTAATGCAAATTCCAAAATTCTTTAATGACATGTGGTGCTTCACGATTAGTTGATATATAGTAAAATGCTAACTCAAATGGTTTGGGCGGCAATTGATAATTAATCAAAATGAGGTGGGAAAAAATCTACATAATAACGTTATAACAAGTAAAATAATTAACACATGTTAGGATATCTAATTAATCAAGTAAAGGGACAATGAGAATGAAGATGAAAAATATTCTTAAAATAATTGCATGAGAGTGCAAAATCAATCATCAATTTGATATACAATTGATTTGCATGTCAAATCTTAATAGGAATTCAATGAAAACAAAGTTAAAAGAAATGAAATGTTAGTTTTAAAACAATACAAATGTAGTTCATAATGCATAAATGGAAAATAACATTCACAAGCTAAAATGTCCATAAATGGACATCACAATATGATTTTCTTTGCACCCTTGTGGATTATATGATTTCTTTCCCAAGTCAAATGGATTTTGAATTTTATAAAAATGGATTCATGTACATGTGATTAAATTCTGTTAGGTATAATCACAAAATTACTTGAAACTATGTTGCATACCAAAAGGGGGACTTTTTAATTTGCAGGACCTCTAGTGTCACAATGCATTAAAAACTTGTAATTGCACTCATCACAATCATAATTTGTACAATTAGATAGCAATATCATCTCCCCAACATTGATAAATGTTAGTATTAACACAATATATGAATTTCCAAACCAATTCGATATGGTTCAAAAAAAAATTAGTGTTTTTACAACACCAAAATTAATGGAAAATGACAAACTCCTAACTTTCAACATGGTATTTTTGAAATGTGTGTAAATTTTTCCACAAAAATTTGTATCGTGGCATGAAATAAAAGTTGACCATTAATTATTTATATTGAAAATACTTATTTGCCCCAAGATTAGACATCCAAAGAATTTACATTTTTAGCACTACAAAAACACATGACAATGAAATGTTGCTAGGAACTCCAAATTTGTTAAAAGTGACCCATGCTAACATACAACTACCTTAAAATGTGTTTTACATTGACAAAACTCAATTTCTATTGGTAGTGTTGCCATTAATTCCACATGTTGCAACTAGATTCCATTTGCAAAGGCAATGAAACCATGTTCCAATGCAATGTGGTATTACGTGTACTACAATATCTACTAGGTATTCTGAAGGTGGATCATTTCCATAGGTCACCACAAATAAAACAACCTTGGATGCAATGCTTCCATAACAACCACCAAATATCATTCCTCTTATCAAATGACTACATCATGTATTAATTCCAAGAAGTTTAACTATGCTCCTCAATGCCACCATTCATGGGTAATGATTGAAATCCAAGAAGGTCACAAGTTGTCGCCTTCGTTTTACAACAACCCAATAAATTCTACACAATCAATATTCATGATCACTTGCATGAACATAGAAAAAAGATTGTAGAAATAAATATCGCCAAGGAGCAAGGAAGAAGCTTAAATGTGAACTTTAGTAATGAACTCAAACAAAAAAGAAGAAAAAAAATTGTATTAAATAGCTCAAGAAAGCAAACACAATAAAGATGGACTCATCCACATAGTGGCCTTTTAAGGTGAACCTACCATATGTTAATGATAGGCGTAATTGCATAATAATTAGTTTTTCATTTGTTCAAAGTCATTCGAACCCATTTACACATTAGCTAATTTTGAACAATATTATTGGTCATATTGTAAACTATATTGTTTCATTTTACAATATTCATTCATGTTTCATATTGTAGTAATACAATCTTGATGACTAGTACCTTGCGCTTCATTATTAAAATATGCATTGTAGGCTTTATGAAAATGAAAAGTTTACAATGCCTACATGTATATCGTCCTTTGAGGAAACATTTAAAAAATCATGATAAGTTAGGGCATAGAGAGGAAAAGGGGCATTAGAATCTATATTATGGTCTATGGTATGTCCATGTGTATTATGTAAGGGGGTTAGGCAAGCAATACTTGCCTTAACCAAGAAATATCGTACTTTCACAAATTGTGTATGTTTGGCCTACATTTGTACAACATTCCAAATTAGTTGCATTCCAATTAAGCCACAATTGCAATATAATCAATTAGAAGTTGACAATGTTATTGACATAAAGGTATTTCGTTGCCAATATAGTTGTGGAACAATTGGTACCAAAATCATGCATTTTGTCCATTTGTTAGTGTTTAAACAAACAAATGGAAATCACCAAAATATTTGACAAATGTTTTAGGCCATGTCAAGTTGTCAAAAGGTTTAACATGGAATATCACGGGATCATGTTGGATAGTGATTTGGATGTGTCAATTAGAACTCAAAAAATGTATTTAATTGATTTTGGACTAAACTATTGATTCTTGACTTTTCTAAGATGGTGGTTAGGATCAATTTTTAAAGTAAATTTGAAGGAAAACATTGGTAACATTTATTGGTTGGATCTATGAGGCAAGACATTATTAGTATCTATTATGGCATCATTTAATGCCCCCAAATAAAATTTTCTTTTTAGATTTCCAACTTACAAATTGATCAATTATTAATTATGGACTTTAAAAAAGTTCATAATTAACTACATACATTATTCAATTTTAAATATTTATTTAAAAGTTATTTAAAAAGTTAAACCCCGTATCTAATCAACTTATAATATTCACTAATTTAGTGACAATTGCAAATTTATTGGTTAAAAATGACCCAATTCCTTATAATGTTTAGCATTTAACGAGGAAAAATCCATATTAATAGTTAGTACCAAGTTAGTCACATGCTTGGACACATGACATGGATCACATGATTAAGCATTTTGGATCCCATCTCCTTACATTCAATAATTATAATCATGTTCATCAAACATTTCAAAAGAAAATGTGTTAGTATATTGTTTCAACCATATTATAATGTATAACATTGAAAAATTAAAATATTTATTGGAAATATTACTATTTTCATACAACAAAAACTAACCCATGTAAAAAAAAAATCAACTTGTCACCTAAATTTGAAGGTGTTGGTTTCTACACTAAATAAATGATGTTTCTTGTCAAACATGGAACATTATTTTGTTGAACATAACAAACTTAGAAGTTATTACACATTTCACTTATATTTTATATGACATTAATTGGGATGTCCATGGTTTTCATGGGTGGGTAATGAAGAAACAATTTAAAGTTGAATTAACGGGAAAATAAAATGAGATCACATTAAATATGCATGAATTAATGGGCCACATCTTACTCCTCATAAAAAGGATTTGGGGGGCAAAGGAGCAGGGGGATTCTAAAAGATATAATCGACCTTTAAACTTTTACCCATTCCAAAGATGAAGGAGCTTGGCAAACATAAAATTAGGTTTACAAAAGGAGAAGGGTAAAATGAGTTGGGGGGAACGTGTCCACCCATTCTAAAAAAAAAATTCAAAGGTAAATTATGATATAAATAAATAAAGAGGATGATTAAAGGGGGAAACGTCCATCAATTTTTAAAAAAGAATGTATAGATAAATGATCATTTTTTTCAAGAGGAAAGGGAGGTTGGAGGAAATGAAAAAAATGTCCACCCACTTTAAAAGACAAATAAATAAATATATAGTTCACCCATTGCAACAAAAGGCAATCGGCAAGGACGTAAATAGGTTTGTAGGGATAATATTATAATTACATTTGTAATAGGTAATGTAGGTCTTTATAAAGTCTTTGCATAGACATAATTTGTTTTTTATTACCATAGTACCCAACTTTTTAGGCAATAATTAATCAACAATGTGAATTTCAAAATTTTTGAAAAATAGTTGTTTGTCATGTTGAAAATCTATAAGAAACTCTCAAGCACAATAGCCTCATTTTTTCATATAAATTTTAATTGTAAATTATTATTTTTTTCTGAACGTGAATGATCCAAAAAATAATTATTAGGCATTTTGTTGGCAAATTATGCTAGATATTGTGATATATAATTGTTTAAAATAATATTCCATAAAATTGTTGATGTTTTTATGTGGTTGGGTTTGGCAATTTTTTTTAAGTGATAAAATTTCCCTTATTTTAAGCAACATTATGCCTTTTTCCTTCATTATTGTGAGGACTATCACCCATTGTTCTTGGTTAAATATTTTGCTAAACAATTTTGCCACAATTATTTCAAATACGTCCACACACTGCATTTACCAAAAGCAAGTGTGAACTTTGGGAAAATATATAACTACACAAATGCAAATGACAAATTGTGTCATTTTCAAGATTCTTAAATTGCAAAAAAATGTTATTAATTGACTTCATTATCATCATCAATTATTTTTCATTTTCACTAAATTTGCATAATCACCTTTTCATTTTCAATATTTTTTGGATAACCATCAATTTTCTTTTTCAAAATTTAACATAATGGTTCAAAATTGTTTACATAAGCTAATAGTCATTCTACCTATTATGTTGGGTTGGGTGACTAGCTCACTTTAGGTAGCATAATAGGCAATCATTTGACCATAATTACATAATACATTATGTTGTCACAATACAAGGTTGGGCGAAAGCATGGTTAGGTGGCTTAAAAATGGCGTTTGAAAGTCTATAATTTAACACTAGCAAGTTATTTGGCAATTTTAACAATTATCAAACCATAAATCCTATAATTATTCCCTATGTTTTTAATCATAAATATTAATAAGCCAACTTATGAATATCCCTAAAGATGTGATTGATCAAAAAATCCATAAAAGAGATTAAAAATTTTAATGTGAAATGGACTTTCAAGGATAAAAGTTTATAATAGTCACATCATTTAAGACTTTAAAAAATTTTAAATATATACACTAGGAAAGTTTCAATGCACTTCATTATTAAATTATTTATTTGATGACAATTTATTTTTTATTTTTTATTTTGACACTACTTTGACATTTTTTTGAGTCCACATTTTTCATTTTTTCTATGTGACAAACGTAATGTTGTCATTTCAAAAGTCCATTATGAATCCATAATTTTCTTAAAATTCATCCAAAGTTTTTATGATGAATCCAATTAAAGTTTATGACAACATGAATAATTAAAATTTTGACAATGTTAATTTTGAATATGGCTTTAAATTTTACAAGTGTGATAGTCCAAATAGTCCACCTATTCATGCTTTCACCTGATTATAAATAATACATATCTTTTTCATCTTCCATGTCACATATCCTTTTGTTTCATCTTTATTATTTATCCAAGCAAGAGGTGACTTGAGGTTGTAAAACGTATAACAATGGTTATGTTAAAAAACTGGAAATGAATGTTGATGTTATTTGATTCATTCAATATTTGGTGACATTATTACCTTGGATTCTTCTATCTTTCATTGCATGTAATTCTTTTCTTTTTTGTTTTAAAACTTTCACACATGCATGCACATATATATTGTATTCCATGCACTCTATTAATGAATTGAAGTCCTATTCAATAACATGGGGATTTGTCATCCAACCAACCAAAAACCAAAATAAATATTCTTTTGGAATTCCATACATATTTGTTTGTTGAAATTTGAAATTTCACAACATGTAAATTGTCACACATCATTTTTTTCAAAAACCCGTGAACTAATATATATTAAATATATCATTAATATTGTAACATGAAAATTATGCACAATGAATGTGAAGTAGGCACACTATTCATTTGATGCTTGTCAAACCATTTTGCAACATCATAGTTCTATGTAACAAATATGAATAAGGTTGTTGTTAATGATCTTGATGAATTTGTTATGTAACATGATAATTGGACGTAACAAGTTTAGATGTTTCATTAGGGATATTAATTAATGCTTGAAATTCCATCCTTCAACATGATTATTATTTATAGTGATTACTAAGTAAAGATGCTATTAATTTATATTTGTTGATTCATCCTCTAACATGGTGATTACTTATAATGAATGCTAGTAAACATGTAAGTAAAATTGGCCAAAAGACATTATGAGGGTGTTTTTGACCCATGCATATCATCTTCCCTTAAGATAAATGCACACCTTGCAAGTCAATGAACTTTGATTTCAACATCATAATTATCCCCTTTCAAATTTCTTCAACACTTATGGAATAATATGAATAATTTTAAGTATGTTTTGAATGAAAAAGGTGGAGGTGGTATACATGTCCTTGTAAGATGTTTATTTGCTTAATTAATAAAACTTGTAAAGGTTTCATACATTCCTTGTCTATGTTTAGAAAATTGTCTCACTTCCATTTATACCCAATTTGATAGGAAAAATATGGCACTTTCTTGAAATGTAAAACATATTTTGCTATTATGATTGTCATAAGTTACAACCTAGATATTGCACTATTAGCCTTGGGCTCATGACCAAGGTTCAAACAAGACAAAAAGAAAAGATTAAAAAACTTCTAAGGTGTGGCAATATTCAAAACACATTTCCCTGGTGAAAGGGAATAATATGAAAATGTAAAAAAGAACCATGAGACTCCCAAGTGCATTCCCACTCTGAAAGTTAGAAGTCATGAAGTGTTATAAATATTTGAATCAAGGTTTTGGGAGTTCCAACTACGTCCAAATTCAATGTTTTTAAGATTGTTGGAAAGATCTTAAATAATATTATGATAAGTCACATTTTCAAAACAAACATGGGAGCTAAAATGAAGTGTGTTTTGAAGGGCCTTGGATGAAATTACCACAATTAGTTTCAACTATAAATGACAATTTGACATGAATTTGAGGTTTTTGTATATGAGCGTTACAAAATAAATTATTAGATTATCAAATTTAAATATCATTTGAAAAAGTTCTGAACTTTTAACTACTCATGAATCATAAGTTGGTAACAATTTCGATTCCAAATTTTTTGTTAATTTAATGTAGGTGTAATGGAGAGTTATAACATATACTACAAGGAAGAGAGTGGTCCTTTTCCCAAATTTAGGTTGTGATGAGTCTTGTGAGTTTGTCTAACTCTATGGTTGTTCATTAACCAAAATTGGCCCAAAATGCACTTAACCAAGCTCTTGTTTAGTTTGTACAATTGTTTGATTATTTGATTTGAAAAGCTTTATCTTAATCCCCTCGTGAAGCTCTTGCACCTTTTTTTTAGTTTTTTGTTCAAAGAAGTAGGGAACATGCATTGGGATTTTGTTTTCCATTGTTAAACCATGATTAAGGAGGTTCCTTCTACTAGTATCATTTGACAAACTCATGGATACATCATTTTACATGTGGAATGATAATTGTTATGGATGGAATGAATGTCTTTATAATTAATGTTGATTTTTATTCATTAGGCAATGAATTCTGAATCACAATTTTATATTTATTAGGTGAAATGGATTCTAATATGTTGTTACTATTATAACATGTCCATTATTTTAAATGCATATAATATTTGATAATTTTTAACAATCCAAGGAGTTGTTACATCTTGTAATTTTATTTTCCAAAGTTTGTATTCAATGTTTCCTATCTTATGAAACCAAGGAGTTAATTAAATTTCCTTAGTCTTGTGTAAATTAGTTCAATTTTTACTCCATTTTATCCATGCAAATTGTCATGAAGTTGTGTATGTAATAATGATTACGATACCTTAAAAAAAAATTCAATCAATCTTACACCTCTTATTACAATGTTTTTATCAAATGCAAGGTCAACACTAAATTATCTTCATCTTCTTCTAAACTTTGTGATGAAAACACATGTCAACCAACATTGATCTTCATTTGATGCCTTAGGGTAAATAAATAAATTCATTTTACCATCTTTGTGTTTCATGTTACTTGAATGATATTAAACTTAAAGTATTAATCATTTTAAACTTGTTTTAACATATATATCATGTAAGTGTTTGATTTGGGAAGGGTTTTTTCCAAACATTATTACTTTAATTTATAACTTTGTAATTCCTTAATTTTGTGGAATTAATAAGACCTTCACTTTTTAATGAGTTGTCTTTGAAGTTTGAAAGTTGAATTGTTCACATGCTAGATTAATTAAACAATGATTTGGTTTCTTTGACACCAAGTTTTAAGAATAATCTTTGCAACCTTTGTACCTATGTTTTGAGAAACATTTTCCTGCCCATTAAGCCCACAAAAATTATATTGCAATTTTTGTCACCCAACAATTACACAACACAACATGTTACAATTTGTTTCTACAATTAATTATGCAACTTTGGGGTGATTCATATCTTTAGTAATGAATCATGACACAACTTAATTTGAACCTTCAAATCCATATTGCATTGCTATGTCACCATTGCCAATAAAAATGACATATGTAATGTGATCAATTTTTGAAATTAAATATTGTTAAAGTATGCAAGTTGATGTGTGAACATTTAAGCTTTTAAAAAGCTTAAATCCTTGGACATAGCTTTTGCTTTTGGAGTGCAAAGTGGTATTGTGGACCTTCATTTGGTGCACGCATAATCATTCAAAATAGACAAGAAATAATGAATAATGAATATAATAATGAATAAAATAATGGATTTGGAAGTAATATTTGATGTGCAACAATAAGGTGTTCAATTTGGTAGGGTAATCATTTGGAGTTTAAGATCCATGGACATAACATGGTTGCTCTAAAGTTCAAAAAAGGATTGTAAAGTTCAAGTTGGCACACCCACATTTTATAAATTGCCCAAAATGGATAAAAAATGAGAAATATTTGGGGTTTGAGAGTTTGAGGCAGGGGTTGGGGTGGGTTTCTAATGCATTTTTCCCTTAAAATTTTGTTTTCTAAACGTGTTCATGTTTTTCATTCTTCTTTTTTATTCAATTGCTTCTAAAGTTCCAAGAGATATTTTTGACCTCCACTTGGCACACCCATAGTCATGAAAATTGTTAAAAAAAGACAAGAAATAAAGAATATATGGATAAGTTTTCAATTACTAGCTTTTATTCAATGATGGGTGTGTCTACCATATATTCCCTAAACCAAGCTAATAGATTAGAAGGGACTAAGTGGATATATTTCACAAGTGATGGTTAACCATCTTTTCAATATACCTTAAAGTTCAAGCACTCAATTTTTTCAAAAAGGTTTTTAATTTTTCATTATATGGGACACAATGCAATACATGCAAGTTCTAATCAATTTGTCTAGTTTGTTTGGTTTTTGATTTTGAAAGGAACGTTCAAATTTAGTTTTTAGTTTTTTACATTCTTTTAGTTCAAAAAATTTCCCCAAAAATTATAACTTTATTTAGTTGAAAACTAGGTTTTCTTCCATCTACATTATGCCTAAGTAAAACTAACAACTTGCCTCAATAGAATCCCACACTCATGGACTGGGGTAATAATGCAAGAGGAAATTGGGGATGAACATATTTAGGACAAGAAATATTAACAACCAATGAAACAAGGTAGTAAGCAATGAATATGCTTGCTATTTTTCCTTTGAGGGAGGGGTTGGGGTTGGTTTTTTATATGGATGAAGGGGAACCAAAGTTTTTTTAAGGTGAAACATGAATTGACAATTGCTTGAATGTTAATGAGTTGATTAATGGTAATTCATTAAATTAAAATTACAAAATAAGTCTAATTTTATCTTGGGATTAAATCAAAAGGTGATGACACAACATATTTCATCCTTTTATTTGCTGATGTAATATGCATCCAACACCACCACAATTTATCCCACAATGTTTGCCCAAAGTTGAATTTATCGTTGGGGCTTGGTTGTTACACTTTATGAAAACCTTGTACAACCTAAATAACTAATTGTTACACTTGTTAATAACCTCAACATAATTTAAAAGGAAACACCCTGATCTAAATTTTAGTTTTTGTTTCAACAAGAAACAATTTCATGGTCTAGATCCAAATTCAATTTCAACAAAATTCTAAACTTTTAGTTTGAATACCCATAACCTAATGTAAAACTTGGACTTGAACTTGCACAATACTTTGAATTTACCAATAATTGTTATAACCAAGTTGAAGGTGGATAAATTTTTCATTTGCACTTCCATTTGCACTTTAATAACAATAATTACCAACATGAAATGAATATCAAAGTCCTTCAATACTCATTTTTTCGACTATATTGATTATTAATATCATATTTTTGTCAATGATAATACAATTTTGAACATGATTGTAACAAAAAAAATTGGATTATGAAATGATTTTCATTGGCTATGTTATACATTGCAATTACTTGTACACTCAAATCAACGCTTAAAAGACATTGATTACACACAAACAAATATATAAGGTCATTATCATATTGTGATTGTTAATTATTACAATTGTTTAGGCTATAAGTCCTTAATCATGTAAGAAAAATCATGTACTTTGCTAAATTTTCATGAATAACAAATGTAAATATTCACGTTCACACTTTGAACAAAAATAAATAGGGTCGATTTTTTAACAAATCATTTCAATGTTATGATTTTGTCCAAATTTTGGAAGGAAACTATTCATAATGTATGTAATCCATTTTCATTTTTCACAAGGAAGTCCCTTACATCGTACAAAATTTATTCAATTCATGAAAAGAAGGCATTTATTTATCACTATGGATAAACTATATTTACAAAATGTCAAAAAATACCATACTCATTAATAAATTAGGTAGATATTGAAGCTCATTTAATTTACAATTGAATAGTCAAATAACACCCTAAGAACATGGAGGGTACCAAATAAATACAAGGATTGACCATTTCAAAGCTTGTTTACATGTTACAACTACATCTTCAAATGGGGACAAGGTGCAACAATGGTGATCCCATTGCATACAACTTCATCTTCACTATCATTATCATGCCATGTTGCTTTTATTAAAACCTTTATTTCCATTTGTATATTTTCAAACACCCAACCTCAAAAAGAACTTGATATCACATTTTATTTTTGTAAATAGAAAACAAAAAAAATTCTTGAATCTTAGATTAACAAGTAGTTTAAAATTTAAATTTAAAAACTAACTTTTGACATAAGTGACATAGGTTAACAATGTGTGCATGACATTCACAACTTTCCCAATAATGACCATCATTTTATAATACTACCCATCAATTTATATCTGATGCCATATGAAATATTTAAAAATATATATGCAAATAAGTTTTTAACTGCACCCTATAACTGATTAACTAATTTAAAGTATAATGAACCCAATGTAAAATTATTTGATGTTCTTTAAATTGTTTGTAATTTCATGACTTTTGGAACAATTTTGCCAAGGTCCATTCAACTTCAAAAAGGTGATATTGATGTGCTCCCCCATATCAAAGCCATACATGTAGAGCAACCAATTTTTTGGGTGTGAAATTTGGCACCTATGTGATAAAAACCAAAATTTTCTAATGTAAGACTCTTTTTCTATTCCAAAAAGTTCACCAAATGGAAGGAATTTTTTTTCAAATTGCCATATTTAAGCATCAATTCATAACTTGTTGCCATCATATAACATGTATCCTAACTTTTGTTATTTACCTTTCCAACCTATAGCCAAATTTGGCTAAGACCTCTTGTGAATGGTTGTCAACCCATCTACTTAAAAAAAATTAGGAAAAAAATTAAAATGCAATTTAGTTTTGCAATTGTTCAACTTTTCAATTGCAAAAAAATAAAATTCAACTTCTCTTACAACATAATTATATATTAAAAAAATAATTTACGTTGTGTAATGGCAATTCAATTCCATGAAAATTAGAAATCATATTGTTCATAAGAATATCCCAATAATATGAAATGAAATGAATTGAAAGAATTCAATACATTAAAGGCATCCTTTGCGTTAATGTTGATGTTTGATTTGTGAAGACTAAACATTAAAATTTAGTTAAGACAAGACTTAGTGATAAATCACTATTAAATCCTTGTCTTTAATGCAATATGTTTTTGACATTTTATGTGCATTTATAAAATGAAGTCAATGTATTTTTATCCCTAGTTTCATGTCAATGTGTTAATGCTTTCATTATACCTTTTGAGAATTATGTTAACATTTTAAACATAATCAAAGTTCATATTTGAACTTTTGATATTCATCACATGCCATTTATCCTTGTAATAATGAGTTTGCTTCCAAATGAAGTATCAAACATCATACATACTTTTGTGGATATACACTTATTTGATTAATTCACAAGTTTAATTCACATTCATGGGAAACAAAATTATCCTTGGATGCCCAAGTTAATAATTTTAGAAAAAGGCAAATTATTATTTTGACTAGTGGGTAATTACAATTTCTTTAGGGATGATGAAGGCTTTTAGTGCCAAAAAAAAAGGTTAGAAAAACCCATAATGGGAATAAATAATGATGTTCATGTGCTTCTTTGTTTCCTTGGTGGCCCCCAGAACTTTTTGTGTATTAAACAATTATTTGGAGTGTGAACACTTTTCACGACATGGTCCAATCCTTTCCTAAATTTGGTGTTTACAATTGTATCACACCACCAATGTAAATACTTTTGCTTTTCAAAGTTGATGAAAAAAAAAAAAAAAGAAAAAGAAAAAGAACAACTTGGTCATATTGTTCAACAATGTTCAATAAAATTGAAGAAATAACCCAATAGACAAAGTTTTGTCACTAAATTGTCGCCTTGATCCTAGTGGCC
>Ga0116227_10006678_pt1 | contig 23185 bp, 12 predicted proteins | sample S1TSphgellanicum_FD_89693 | JGI IMG/M metagenome (GOLD analysis project Ga0116227, IMG submission 89693) | Host-associated microbial communities from peat moss isolated from Minnesota, USA - S1T2_Fb - Sphagnum magellanicum MG | ecosystem: Host-associated > Plants > Peat moss > Unclassified...
ATAAACAATGATGAAGAGAAGAAAGAAAAATGATAGAAAGAAGGAGAAAAGAGAAGGGAAAAAAAGAAGGGGGGGGGGGGGGGGGGGGGGGGGGGATCAAACAATTTGGGTGTAAATTTTGGAACAATTCCAAGAGTTGGTACATAGAGGCTACATTTGCACATTAATCTAAAAGAGCTTGTAAGCAAAGGGAGGGGTGTGCACACAAGTGTTAATATCTTGAAAAATTAAAACTTGATAGTTATGGGAGTTAGTAGGGTAATTGGCAACAAAGTTCATTAAGAAGGAAAATTTGGAAGGTTGCATGGAGGAGAAATCAAGAATATTGCTAACATCTATGCACCCAACAACCTTAATGAGCAACGCTTCTTATGGAAAAAAAAACTTATGAGCTCCCCATGGATTGTAGGTGGATTTTTGCAAACTATTATAACATGGTGGAATTAAAGCCAAACAAATCCATTACTTGTGGTAGGATGTTCTCATAGGCATAATGGTTGATGTGGGAGCAATTGAAAGGAATATTTTTGATGTTAAAATGTGGTCCAAAGTGAAGGGGTTCTAGAAAGGAAATGCAACCACTAGGGAATTTTTCACCAACATTTAACACATATTCCTCATGTTTTCATATTTTCAAAACTAAAAACTAAAGGTGAAGTTAGAAACTAAAGGTGAGGTTGTCAAACGATAATTTCAACTTATGCAAAATTGGAAGGGTGCTATAAAAATTTATTCAAATTTGTACAAGAAGGCATCAAGGGTTTTTTGTTGAGTTGAGGTTAGAAGGATGTTTCGAAGGGACTTGGATGATAGATTTCCAAATCTAATGAAAAGGAGGCTTGCCTTTATGTGTCAAAAAAAGAATTGTTCATAGTTCTAAAGGAATTGACAATTTATGAAAAGGCCTTTGGCCCTAACATAGTTGTGTTTAGTTCTTCCTAAAATTGTGGTTCATTTTAAGCAAAAAACTGTGAATATGATACAAACTTCAATCCATAAAAGTGGCTTCCCTTCTGGAGTTCTCAATGTTTGATTACGTTCCTCTACAAGGGAGGAGGAAAAAATTCCCATCCAACTTGAGGTCAATAACCTTGTTGAGCATAACATACAAAATATTTGTTAAAGCTTTCTAGTTGAGGCTACAACTAGTGTCGATGGAAATTATTAGCCATGACCAATATGCATTTTTCTCGCTTTGGTTTATTTTCAATAACATATTTCTAACACATGAAACAATCTAATGGAAAGTAAGGAAGTCCAAGCAACAAATGATTATTTTTAAACTAAAGTTTTTTAAGGCTTACAATAAAATAAATTATGATTTCTTGTTTGAATGTATGAGCCAACTTGGTATCCTTACAAAGTTCATTACCATGATTAAATTATTTTTTATAAGGGTTAAGGCAAAGGTCAATATTAATAAAAAGTTTTTTGAAGATTTGGAGATTAAATTAGGGGTGTGGTAAGGGTGCCCATTAACTTTTTAAAAAAAATTATAGTCATTGAGGCTTTTAATGGGTCAATCAAGGCTAACCAACATGAAGGTCCAAACCCCAAGGAATTAATTCCCCATATTTAGAAAGCAACAACTTATAGCTCAATATGTAACTAACATTAATTTTATGTTTATATTTCTTTGTGTCGAAACCTTGAGAAGGGCCCAAGTGTTGGACCTAGTTTTTCAAACCTTTAGTCTTGACATAAATGATTCCAAATCAATGGTCCTTTGGATAGGAGGAAGGGGAAAAGTAAAACTAGAATGAACCCAAGGTTTTAACTAAATTTCAGCGCTAGTGAAATTCCTTATGTATGGTTCCCAAGTTGTTTGAAATTCGATTTGGCTTGTCCTTAGATTTTGTCATTGTGAACTCTCATTAAATAAAATCAAATGCAAGTTTAAGTAGTGGGTGTCAACCAAATTTTTGCTAACTTGAGAGATTAAAGGTGGCAAACAATGTAATCCTTTCCTAACTTTATATTTTGTTAGCATTTTGGCAACCCATTAAGAAGGGCATAACAAAAATTAAATGCCTCTTGTCAAAAAACTTTAGGTAAGCTCTTCCCATAATTGTTAGTACCAAGTGGCCCATGTCCAATGCTATGCGAAAAAAAATGTAGGAAATTTAACTATGGTGGATCCAATGGAAACCATTGAAAATGGATCACAAAATGGATCATCGTGCGTTGGAACTTGGAGGTTTTTAATTTTTAGAATATTTTGGAATATCAACTAAAGAAATACCAACCTCACAAAGGGGCACTATAAGATGTCACATTCTTTTAAAAGGTTAAACTTGGTTGAAGTGTTCACATTAATTTAGAGTCGTGCACCTTCAAATATGTAACATAATGATGACACATGGCCTAAATTAGACCATATATAATGATGGCCTAATTGACCAATTGTCAAATTAACAACTAATTATTTGAATTAATCCAAATGTCCCATGATTCCCTAGTCAAAAAAATCTTAAAAACTATGTTGAAATTAGCTTGTCCAAAATAACATTTTAGTCAAGTTGAATAAGAGAATAAAAAGACCAAAAGAAGGGACTTTTTTATTGATTTTTCTAGTAAAAAAATTATGATTTCTTGTAATAAGGGGAAATGGTTATGCAGCTTGAAATGGTGTTTGCATTTGGAGCGCAAAAAATTGTTTGGCTCATTGATAAGGAACAAAGTAAAGACAAATTAATTTAAGATGGTAAAAAAACTAGGAATGATGAACCCCACAATATTGAAAGACATTTTGGAAACTAATTTCAAAGACAAAAATAATGATATAATTTGGAGAAGATTATATGAACTTGAAAAACAAAAAATTTGACAATGAATAAAAATTATATGATTTTATTGTTTGAACAAGAGATGATACAAGCTAAACATAATATGCACTAAGGGTACAAAAGTCACAACTTGTGTTAGTAAAAATGAGGGATGGTGTCCTTGGGACCTTTACTTATATTATCCAATAGAACCTTTTAAAAATTCATCAACCTTTTAGAAAAAAAATCTTTCATTAAATTTTTTTATAAACCTACACCAACCATGCCTTTTAGAAGCTTTCATTGAATTTATTTATTTTTAATTAATTATTTTAAAGTTTCTATGCATATTCTTTGAATCCTTCTAGAAATTTTTTTATGTTTGATGTATGTGACAACTAGTTTTTGGTGAAACCCAATTGTATAGTCATGTGATGAGGGGTTTTCAAGAAGTATAATAACTAAACTATCAGCATTAGGTTGGGAAACAATGGACAAACATTTGGGTAATTAACAAAGGTGGATTTTGCAAGGGAGGAAATAAAAAACAAATTTGTGATTTCTACTAATGACAAATTGGCCTATGCCAAAATATCTTCTAGATTGGTAGCAAGTTGGGGGTGGGGGGTTGTGTTTATATAACAAAATCTACCTTATTGAAGAGCGGGTAGGGGCTTTTGAAGGTGACAATTTGTTCCCTTTTAATTGTGTTCCAAGCTTTTCATTCATTTTGTCTAAAATGTGACAAGGAGGTGCAAGGGATGGACACCTTAGATTATGTGGTAATGTTTTCCATTTGGTGATAACAATAGGTTTCACTAACCTTTATACTATTGATTTGACTAAAGCGGTGAAGTGGAGGTTAGAAAGGAAGGTCATTCAAGTAAAAAATAACAAAAATCAAGAGAGAACCAAAGAAGACACCCCTATTGGTACTTTGTGGTGAAGTGAGTGAAATGGATCTTGACTTGATCCACAACTATATGTATGGAAGGGAAGAGTAGAATTTCTAGCATACTGTGGAGCCTTGAATCAAAAGTTGCTAATATATTCCAAGCTTAAGGGCAAACATTGTTGGAAAGAGGTGGTAGGGGAAACTACCAATCCAAGCTTCAAGCTTAGTTAATCTATAACATGGCATAAATTTCAAGGTAAGAAAGAAATTGGATTTATTTGGGCATTGTGGAACAAGGTGGTTGTAGTCAACATTTGGAAAATCAAAGTCACAAGCACAATTGACAAAAGATATTTGTTATGTGAGGATTTGAAGCATGATATATTGATTTTGGAATTGTTAGAATGCACATAGGGCATGGGAATTCTCTCATAAAGTCCTTAATTGGGTGATGTTTGGGCCTTCTGCGCCATAACAAGGTGAAATTATGATTGGGTAGATTCACTAGGAACCACCTAACAAGAATGATCAAGGAACAAAAATTGGCCAAATAATTTCCTAGGTCTTATTTTATTTTATTTTTCATAATTATATATATATTTTTTCATGTTTATTTATTGCATACCAAAGTATATGGCTTGAAGTTTCCATTACAATAAAAAAAAAAAAAGGATGGGAATCTTTACAAATTTGTATTCCTTGTTAATGTGGCCTCTTCAAGAATTTGGTTCCTAAACTTTGGAAATTGATAACTAAATTATAACTACTCAAATGATTACCCAATACAAATATAAAATAGAATACCATCTAAAGTGCCTTAAAAAGTATATTTAAAAAAAAACTCCAAACCTTGTTTGAAAAGTGTTCTTAATCAAAAAGTTCAAAGAAAATAACCATTGTGACATTCCTAAACCATTGTGTGAATGTAATGAACAGGAACATTAAAATTCAAAATACTTTTGACATTGGTAAAATTTCAAAATTTGTACAACCTAATTGATGATTCAACAAAAAAATATATTCAAAACCTTTTTTTATGTGTTTTTTTATATTTTTTCAAAGTTTGATGAGTCTTGAAAAATGAAAGTATGACATTCCTTGTGGTACCACCCAATCATCCTTTCCAACAACCAACTCCCATGCATTGGAAGCATGATATCTTTGTAATGAAGGAGGTTAGACAATTTCATGATGCCATTAATTTGTGGTTTCAGAGGCATTATGCTTTGGGGCATGTGATTCAAAAGGAATTATGCAATGTGTATATTGAATGCCATGTTTATTTTAAAGATTCAAATTTTCATTTGGAATGCCCTTCTTGATTATTATAATATATTTGTATGGATTATGATAGATGTTAGGATTTGTTTAGGAAATTCCATTTTACTTAGCATGCTCACCTTAATTCCTTTGATATGGTTTGGAAAAAAACCATGTAATATGTTCAAGGTCTAGCTATGTTTGATGGTTCTATGACAGACCTCAGAGAGGCTTTAGTAATTAGGTGATTGATTGTGTGTTGGGTTTAGGGTGATTGATTTTGTGTGTTGCACACTTCCTTAGTGGGGCTTGTTCCATGTTCTTTTTTCCTCCCTCTCCTTATCTCATATGCTCCTTGCAAGGGGGAAGGGTTTGAATACTTGATTTGTTCATGTTCCCCTTGGGATCCGCCCTTGTTGGTGGTTTTTCTTTTTTGCTTGGACTTGGGTCCTTCCATCTTGTACCTTTTTCTCACCCTTTTTTGGGTGCTTTGTTTTATTGATGTTTGGTAAGTTTTAATCATCATCATTTTTTTCTCTTTGCAATGAACTCGTTAGTTTGTACTTCAAAAACCTTGGTTCTACCATTTAAAAGGATGAGTCCAAAACTAGTGCATCACATGTGTTTTTGTTGAAAAAATCCAATTTCAGACTTGATTAAGAATTTAATATGAAAAAAAGGGCACACATTAGAATTTGACAAAAGAAACTTTTCTCTTGGATCATGTTGTCCTTTAATGGCATTGAACTAGTTTTGCACCTGTGTAGTGCTTGCCTTTGTCACCCTATTTGTGCTGGGTTCTTCAAAGATGGGACATGAAATACAAGCTGGTGTGCTTCATAAATGGGAAGCTATTGCTGTATTAAGGGCTCCCACTAAATAACTTCTGGGACATACTAAATTTGAATTTTAGAAATAAAATAAAAAATAAAAATAGTGCTTTAGCAATGTTATATTGTGCATAGCCCCAAAGGAAAATCATAAATCATCACTTCCATTGCATTTGTGAACTAAGGATAGTAGCCTCACTACACCATTTCTCCATAATGTATTAAGTGTAGGGTAAAGCTCCAAAACCTTGGCAATTTTTTTAATAAAAAATTCCTGTGATGCCTGGTGGGGTTTTTTTTTTCCTAATAATTTTCATTAAATTTGGTCCCATTATTTTTATCATTTTAGAAGCCCCTTCCTGTGCTATTTTATATTGTTGATAATAAAACCTACATTATTTACTTGCACTCAAAACATTGGCATATTGTTAATATTTTATTAATGAATGTAGTCTAATGTGCCAACTGCTAGACTTAACCAAATGTGCCAACCCAAATGAATAAATGAAAATTATTTAGTATTTATTTTCAAAACATATTATTGGGGAAATGAGGGCAACATACCTTAGTATGTTCACGAATTCGGCATTGGGGGTGCCAAGTGAGTTTTTTTTTAAAAATGCATTTTGGCATATAGCATAATCTTTTCCAAAATTTTAGCTTGCATTTAAAAAAATACTTAACATTTGTGACATGAGTGAAGATATTTCTATTTTTTTCATCCATTTGATAATCAACCAATTTGGCCAATCTATCTATGAAGCAAGCTAGTTTGTTTGTTTTGTTTTGTACTTATGAGATCCACCAAGCTGGGATGCTTCAGATTGCTTTCTTGGTCTCTTTGGAAAGCTTTCGAGGAAGAGGGGTGCATTGGCTTGGTTCCATGGTGTTTGGACTTGTGTGGTGAAAATTCTTCACTAAAAATTAAATTAAATCATAGCTGAAAATTTCGGAGGAATTGGAATGTGCCTTTGGTGTCGAAGGAAAGATCTTGATGAGCAGGATTTAATGGGATTCATTTGCTAAGATTTGGATTCAGAACATGCGAGATATTGATTTTTTAAAAGTGATTTCTGTCACTCAAAATTCAAATAAATTCCCAAAAAAACAGGTTTTGGAAGGAAAATTCAGTTGAGGACGTAGTAACAGTCAGGCCAATGGCATTAGGCCACACTAGTGGTCTTAATATGATTAGTATGGCTACTATGAGTAACATTGGAAATGAAATAACAACATTGAACCCACAATCAATCTCAAGAATGTTGCAATTTGTGGCCACTATGTTATTGGTTTCCTGCTCTCATATAAACCTGGTCTAATTTGTTTAGTGTACATGGAGGGCTTATTATATGACATATTTAAAATTTTTATCTACTTACTTACCTATTTATCTACCTATTTCAAATGAAACACTCAAATTATAATTAATTTTTTGAAAAAAAATTCACCAAATTTCAAAATCACATAATTTTTTTTTGAAATTATCCCATTGTTGTTGCTTCTTTATCCATTTTCCATCTTCGTTGTTATTGCGCTTACTTTTGGTAATTAAGTTGTTAATTTCTAACCTTTGGTAGCTGAGATTTGGAACTTAGCAATTAAAATTGGATACATCTTCCTTCTTCCTCCTTCTTGTTGTTGTTGTTGTAGTGTCGTCTTGAAATAAAGTCTCCCAGGGTTGTTTATATTACCTTTTTGTTGGTTGCAATTTTTAATGCATTCTAGGGAGAGCACCACCACATGGTCCCCCTGAAAAAGGGGCCATAATACCTAACAACTCTAATGCAAAAAAACAAAACAAACAAACAAACAAAGTTGTAAAGGAAAAAAATACCTTATGTTAAGTAGAAAATAGTAACCCAATCCAATTTTTTTAATTAATTAACTAATTAATTAATTAAAATAGTAACACAATGAATACACCCCCTCCATTTGAGGGTTAACTCATGTGGGTCTCATTGGACGGGTCTAGACGAGGTTTGTTCTTGTCAGCAAAATAAGCAAGAAAAATAGGAAAATAAAACATGCAATTCATATGGTTATAATGAAGTTATGCCCCATTATGGCAAAATTCAAACTAACCATAGTTTAAAATATGGAAGGAAACTTTCCATAAAGTTCCCCAAAAATGGACTAAATCAGGCTCTCCGAGTCCAAATCTATTATTTCTTGGGTTTAATTTGGCCACTAAGAGGCCTCACTTGAGAATTGGTTCACATAGTAACATGAGGTGAACATTCCCCCAAACATGAGACCAAATGAAAATGTGAAAAAAATCTCCGGACAAATTTTGTCATTTTTGGGACCCAAAAAAAGGGTTAAAAAAAGAAATTATTATTTTTAATTGCAAATTCAATTTTGGGGGGGGAGAGAGAGAGAGAGAAATGAAATAAAATAAAAATTCATCAAACTTTGGATATCATTTTTAAAAATAACAACCCTGGAATGAAAATTACATCATAGTCTCCTCTTGCTTAATTAAAGGCACGCCTAATAAATAAATAAATAAATAAAGTCTTTAGTAACGACCGCAAAGTCAGGGGGTAAGAGATAGGGACAAACTAAAGGACATGTAGCTAACTAACTACGGTTAGAGCACCCAGGATTGACTGAAGCTAGTTGGTTAGTGAGTTAGTTAGTGGATAGTTATTAAATGGATGGCAGGCAAGAAAGTGGAATTTTGTCCTTTTTCTCCGAAAGCAGCCAAAGCGCGCAGTTCGCGTGGCCCGAAGTTTTGTGGGGTAGGTAGGTATTAGAAACTGGGCGTTGATTTTGGCGTATTTCGGAGCATTTCGAGGCAGCAGCCGCCGGCCATTTATAAAAAACTAAATAGGTAGGTTGGTAGGTACTTAAATAGGCCTGGTGGTGCCTATCCACTAAGCACCTAGAAGGTAGGTAGGTAGGTTAAGAAGTAGGTACCTATGTAGCTACTTCCTACTAACTAGGGAAATTGTGGTAATGGTAGCCAGACTGCTAGGCTAGGGCCCCGGGCAGTGTTCCTTTATTAATGGCTAATTTTCGCCAAATTTCGCCCTGGAAAAAATAAATGATTTGGACCTATACAAAGGGATTTTTCATGGGGAAAAAAAAAAACCAAAGACCCAACAAATTCGCCAGATTTTTAAGGGATTTTTTTTCCCTCTTCAAATCGCCAGATTTTAGCGGTAAAGTTCCAGTAGGTAGCCAAGAATATAGATGGATTTTTCTTTTTCTTTTATTTTAATTCTACTTTCATTTCTAGTATGTAGCCAGATTTGGCTTTTTTTTTTTCTCAATGATTGCCATTTTGGCTAATCACAAAATCCTTAAAAGAAACCCTGGCTGGCTGTGGGGGGTTACAAAAGGTTTGGCACTTTGCCTGTCACTCTGAGAATTTTCACCACAGCATCTTGTCCTACAAGTTACCAATTGACCTTTAGGCTACCACTTTGGAACCACCTCCTGGCCTGGCCTGGCCATGTCTCAAGAGTCTGCCACAAGTAAAGGGCACATGCCAGTGGAAAAATTTCCATACCTAGTACTGTTGTTGAATTCTGGTGGGTAGTTGGGAGGATGAACTGGAAGGTCACATTTGATAACATGGAAATGCCATTTAGTCAATTGTTGCAGGGCATCATCTTAAATCCCTAAACTCCCTTCTTCACATTGGAGGTCCACCACTACTACAAAATGTGTGTGTGCAGTTCCCTAGTCTCTCTTCACAAACAGACCGGTGAATTCATTGCATTCTCACTAGGTCTCATTGCATCCTCACTAGGTCCCATTCACTGCAACCAATGAATTCATTGCATCCTCACTAGGTCCCATTCACTGCAACTAGTGAATTCATTGCATTCTCACTAGGTCTTATTGCATCCTCATTAGGTCCTATTCACTGCAACTAGTGATTTCATTGTATCCTCACTAGGTCTTATTGCATCCTCACTAGGTCCTATTCACTACGACTAGTGATTTCATTGCATCCTCACTAGGTTTCATTCATTGTGACCAATGAATTCATTGCATCCTCACTAGGTCCCATTCATTGTGACCAGTGAATTCATTACATTCTCACTCGGTCCCATTCATTGCGACCAGTGATTTCATTACATCTTCATTGAGTATCATTCATTGCGACCAACAAATTCATCCAACATCTAGTGAAATCACTTGGCACATAAGGACACCTTTTGTGTTATAATATGTCATCTTATGTTTTTGGCTAGGTTTTTACATTTTCTTAAGGGCACATTGATTTTTCATTGCATGATGAAAAAGAGTTCACACAATTATTATGCATGGGTAAGGCCTTTAGATGCATGCATAACTAGAAGTTGATGTTACCTTTGCTTGTCATCTGAAGCGAGCACTTTATTCTAGTAACACTCCCCGTCATAGGCTTTAATTATCACATGATGGTTGTATGATGGGTCACATGGAAACTAACCCTTACCTAACAAAATCTTTGAATCAATTTTGCAAAGCGCACCTATGTAAGGTTCACCTAGCTTATTTATTTCATGAATGCCTATCAACTTGGCCCTTGCCCTACATATAAGGATTTAACTAAAATTTCTTAGTTTTAAAGGATCACACTTTATAAAGTGAAATTTTAAGCCCCTTGCCACAAGAAAGGCACCTTATGTGAAAAGGTCTACAAATCAATTTTTGATTATTTCACACCTACATGCAAGCTTTCATATAGAAATCTCCATGCACGTTTTCTTTAAGCCCAAGCAAACATGTTGGTAACCCTTGCCAATTCACATGCATCCTAACCCAATTTGGTGTCTTCTTTAGGTTTTTTAAAAAAGATTTTGTGCTAGGTGGAATACACAGTCACCTATTAATTCCATAAGTGGTTTTGTTAATTCCACTTGTGATGTGAATAGATACATGGTTGGCAACATTGTAGTCATGTGAGTCATCCATGGGGAATAGTGGCCACATTCTAGAACAAGTGTTATAATAGAACATATTAATTACCACTTCATAGAACATTATCTCACCCTACTTAGCTAAATGTGTTCCTAAGTGAAATGTGTTAGCCCCTTCAATACAAGAACAATACTTTAAGCCATTTTTGGTGTAATGTTGTTTTTCTAGTGACCATTGCAATCCATGAAAAAAGAATTATCTTAATGTTTACTTATTAAAATTGTTCTTAGAGTATTTTAATGTGGGGCATGCAATTCCTTGATTTAATAAATAAAAAACCCATTGGTTGGGTATTTGAATTTTTAAAAAAAAGAATTGCTTGTTCTAGGTATTCTGAAACCTTCAAAAGCTTGTCATGTTTCATGAAAAAACTAGCAATTTTCTAGGTGTTTATTTGACGTTTTTCCAAAAAATCAAAAAATCATGGTTAACATAAAAATAGTGAAAAAACACTCGCACATGAACTAAAAATATGTGGGAGCTTCAAATGGAGGCATTCCCATGACTCCCAATTTGAGCTTTGACTTTGGGAATGGGAAATTTTGAAATGTCCCAAACTTTTGGATCAAGGTTTTGGGGACCAAACCTTGCCCAAATAAAACCTTCTTGAAATTGCTGAAAAGTTCTTGAAGAATATTACAATAAAGTGGGGTTGCATTCCCAAAATAAGAATACGGTCAAATGGAAGAGTTGGGAACCAAATTTCCAAAAAGATTCTCAACCATTTAATTGATGTTTTGAGGAAACAAATCAATTTTAATTGAAAGCTTATTACACTTTTGGGAATATCATTTCAAGGGCTACAAATTTGTTTCTAAAATATTTCAATTTGGAGGTGGAATGAAAAAGTTATGAGATTGAAAATAGCAAGATTCATAATTGGGCGAAAATGTCAAGTTGATGTAACTTCCATGTAGAATTGTAAAGTATATTATAAGGAGGGAAATGGTGATTCCTTTTAAATTCAAATAATGGTGAGTCTTGAAAATCCAAGTTAACCTATGATTCATCCATCATTTTTGCTCTAAAATGCACTAATTGTCGTATTATTTGGTTTGTGTAATTTGACATATTCAAAAACTCAACTTGAAAAGCTCGTCAAAGTTTTATCCTAGAGTTCTCACACAACCTTTTTGCCTCAATGTGTGAAGCTAAGAAACATGCACAAAGCTTTCAAATATTTTGCATGACACAATATCGAAAAGTTTACCTAATACCTTATGACAAGCCTATGGGGTTGTGTCATGGTCATGTCATATTTGGTCAATAGAAACATGTAGAACAAAATAATTGATTTTGGTTTCAATTGATGTCTCAAATTGGGCATCAAGCAATTTAGTACACTTGTTATGCGATATTAATGGGGAGTTACAACAACAAACACATAAACATTAATAGTTTTTTCACAAACCATGTCCAAACTTTAAAATTAATAGGTGGGGTTTTAAATGATCATGAGCTTCAAAACAACACACAATATTACAAAAAAATTAGTAATATGCACCACAAGGAGATGTGGTCCCAATCACTATGCATTCCACTCATTTTAAAATGGATTGGACCAATTCCACTATAGTGACATTATAATGACATCTCACCCAATTTAATGGAATTGGCCAGTGAATAGGGTCATGTGGCAATGACTAGTGGACTCTTAATGGATTAGTCTAAAACAAGAGTGAACATGGATTATCCCATGTGATTATTAAGTGAAACACATATTTATGTCCTGATGATTGCATAATGATTTTCTTATGATTACTCAACCTATTGTTCTAATAGTGTATATTGTTCTTGTAATGATTACATCCAATGATATTCCATAATGGTTGCGCATTGATTTTTGTGTGGGTCCATAGTGATTTTCTAATGACTAACTATGTTAATGATTCTAAAAAGTTACAATCTGTGCACACCACATTACATGCATGATGAATCACCTTTTACTAAGGGTTTACAAAACCTTACATTGCCCCATGGGGTTAAAACTTGTAAAATCATGTATTAAATGGATGTGTGTGGTCTAGGTGATATGGGCATAAATAAACATGAGGGGATTTAAGCCTACTATATATATATGATGTAGCTTTCCATTTTGTTCTTCAATGTGTGTTTGATGTTACACATTAATTTATCATAAGAAGTGAAAATGACAATAAATGGCCTTTGGACTTAGTTTGTCCCATGTACCCATGTCAACCAAACAATTCTACATGTTCATTCATATGTCACTGGGACATCATTTCACTATCACTCCCACCTTCAAGTGATTTCAATGTCACTAAAGCATAGTTAATAGATGTATGTCATTACATTACACACATGTTTCAATCACTTGCAAAAGTTTCTAAACCTATAGAAATGATTCAATAATCATTTAGACAATTATCACTTTGAACCCACTCACCATTTAACGCCTTGATTTCAATCATTCAATTTAGGGTGATATGGTTCATGTCATTTAATGTATGTCATTTGAACTTGAACACATATGAATTAAAGGCTCCCCACTCAAGTGCAATATGCAGTTTACATTGTTCACACTTTGTGCCTTTCCTTCATTAATCGGGAAAATTTATTTTCACTAAAATAATATCACTCAAGATCATTATAATTCATGACGCTTTTCATCTTGGAATCACATTTAGTCTATTTCAATCAAGCTTGTGTCACTACTAAGAAACATGGTCCAACACCACTACACACTTCCACTCAAATCCAATTTGAGTGAAATAGGACTTGCCCCATTCCATTGTTCATGGAATGTAGTGAAAGTGACATGACAATGTCACCTTCTTGACTATCTAAGTGGGTGGGGCTCGTGCCATTCCACCATACATAGACTGTAGTGGAAAACAACTATGACAATGTTACCTTATTAACTACTTAAGTGGAATGGGGCTTGTGTTAGTATATAATATATCAACTATAGTGAAAGGCACCATGATTATGTCATATTCTAAATTATATAATTAAGTGGAATGTGACTCAAGTCATTCCACCATATAAGCTTATGATGGAAAGCAATTGTGATATTGTTTGGATGCTTGAGTGGAGGGTGAGTGGGCATGTTCACCATTGATTATGTACAAAAATAAATTTTAAGTATTTAATTTGCTTATATGTATGTCACATGCAACTATAATTACATGTTAGATTCTAATAGAACTAAATTGAAACCCAAGAAATCTCAAGTGCATGGGATGGACATATGGGCAAGGTGTCATACATAATGTATTATGTGAAATTTTCCATAGTGCCCTAAAACCATGTGTAATTTATTTGTGAATGTATTTGTACCATGGAGACTCAAGTGATGCATTTGAAGACATTGATCTAGTCATGAAAAATCTAACATGTATATATGGATTCAAGCATCATAAGATGATTGAAATCACCATAAACACAATTATATTGGTGAAAATGTATATGTATATTATTGTTAAATGGGATGGCCATATAACATCAATGTTACCCCATCATTGGAGTGGACATTGGATTGACCATTACATTACTACTAGAAGAAATGACAATGTGTTCCAAGCTATTGTCACAAAGTTATGCCTTGAGAAGGGGCTATTGTATTCTATGAATATAACTCCAACAAGTTAACTATGTCTTACAACAACAAATAAAAGCTAGAAAAATGACATGCAAGGCAATATATAATATGTCCAATAAGGTGTGAATGACAATCTCTTTTCATTCAGGCCTAAACAAAACCCTTATTTAAAACCAAATCCAAGTACAATTGTAGCCTTCACTATTGGAATCACTTATATTATTGGAACTACCTTGTTGTAGCCATGTGGTTCTACTTCAAGTCTTTTCTCCTTCTTTCACAAACATCCACACATACATAAACACAAATGTTTTTTTTTCTCCCCCTCCTATCTCCAACTCTAGAATCCTATTCCTTCAAGTAGCCATGCACCACCAAGGTAAATGGTGGCTACCACTTCGATCCTATTTCTTCTCCACTTTTCCCTTCAACTACCACTACTATAGTAATTATCTCCTAAATTAAAGCAATCGGGTTGCAAATTCAACCTAAATCCCATTCTTTTTGGCTAAACTCAAACTATATCTAATTCCCACATTATAGAACATTTTAACCTACCACTTGATGGATTAATCAAATCAACCATGACCTAGATCAAGATAGAATGGTTTTTCAAACAATTAAATCTAGATCTATTTTTAATAATTTTGCACTATTAAACTACGGTAACTAATAAAAAACCAACCAAGGGTCCAATAATTTTGCTTTACAATATGTCATTCAACCTCTATCACTAGGACCTAGGTCTTATGTCACTCATCTTCTATCACTAGGACCTCGGTCTACATCACTACAACCCATGTCACTGAACTGTAATAGATCAATAGGGCCTATGTCACCAAGGTGTAATACTTAACTTCTTTCATTCATCCTATGTCATTAAGACATAGGTCTATATCTCTACAACATGTGTCATTGAACCTCTATCACTAGGACCTACATTTATATCATTAGGTCCTTTTTCACTCATCTTCTATCACTAGGACATAAATCTATATCACTATAACATGTGTCATTCAACTTATGTCACCAAGGTCTAATACATCATTGTTGCCTATGCCACTAATGCCTATGCCACATGGGTTTCCTATTACATTTGGGCTTAATGTAATATGTATTTATGGCCTATGCCAATAAGGCCCATGTCATTCCACTTATGTCACTCAAGTTTATATTTTCATTTGGGTTTGATTAGTGTTATATGTCACTGGGGCATATGCCAATAAAACTTCACATGTGTCATCTAACATATGTTACTCATGTTTATGTCATTAAAACTTGTGTTAATTAGGCACGTTTCACTAAGTTTATTTGAGGTTTTTGTCATTTAAACCAAGTTTATTTCACTTGGGCTTGAGGTTTGTGCATCGTTTGGGTTTGTATCATTAAGGTACAATCACTTACATTGACACACCCCCACACTCCTTGAAAGACTCAAATGTGACTTTGAAAGTGAAAACAACGGAAAAAGGAATTGGGGTACTCTCCTTAGCTTGCAGCATTTTGGGGGTGAAAGGGTGCGTTGGAGTTCCGAGATGGGGATTGGGACGAATGATAAGTGGGTCAATTATTCACACAGACCTACACAAACCAAACAATAAGTTGATTAGTGCATGATTGGAGGGTATTTTTGGTGCACAAATGAGCCACATGCATACGCATACTCACAAGATTCACCACAGTTCGAACTTGGGGGAAGCCACCACCTTCTCCTTTATAATATTCTCTGTGATTAGCCACAGGGGTTGCATCCAAATGTCATTTTGTCCCGGGACTCCCAAGCTAGGAGTTATGAAAATTTCAAAATTGGGACTCTTAGCATTTTGGAGGGCCATAACGTCTTGTGAAGACTTCCGATTGAGGTAAGTCTGAAGCAAAGTTGTAGCCCTCATGGAAAGATTTCCAATTATATGTGGCACACCACTTGTGCGCACGTATTTTAAATTGATTCCCAACTTTTAGTGGGTGGGAGTCAAATTGGCACTTTGATTTCCAAACCTTCATTTAGCCATAACTTGTGTTTTAAGTACTCAAATGGGTCATGCAAGCTCATTTTAAACATCTACGTTTCAAGATATTTCTAATGGTATAAGGAATTTTTTAATCCAATGAATTTCAACCCCTGAAATACCTCTTTGAAAATTTGGGATTCCATAAGGATTTCAACTGCCATAGTGGGAGTCCACTTGGGAGCGTGTGGGTTCATTCCCTCACACTCCCAAGAATGCAAATGAGACTCCCAAGTTGCATTCTCGATTCGCACCTTTCCATACCTTTGCTTTGGTCGCAAGTTTAAGGCTAAGGTCATGACATACACCTAATTTTAATGCCATAGACTTTACTTGTCATATACATTAGCCATGTATTTTGAAATTTGCTAAAAACATGTTCAAATATGCACATGGACCTTTAAAATTAGATGGTACCTCTGATATACATGCTTACACATTTTACCTCTTCCTTTGCCTTGTGTGTTGTTCCTTTGAACCCCTATCAATCACAACATGTAATGACATTAAAAAACTTCCCACAACAAAACACTAGATATTGAATCTTGGGATGAAATTCCAAGTCTTATGAACTCAAAACTTTATAGTGTTTTGTGTACATGTGAGTGTGCACAATTTGTAATAAGCTAACAATTACCATTGAAGAATCTAGTTGCATCACCTACAATTACAATTCCATGAAACATGCTAATAACATTCAATTTAAAGCTATGAAATCCCGTACCTTTCCATGAACGACACACATATTTGAACTTTTTCAATTGGCATTTGGAATCTAGAAGTAATGAACATTTGCATCCCACATCTATATGGGGTAATTTTCCATACTTGCACCGAGGATCACTTGTATGTCACTTGTGTCAAAACAATAAGATATGCGTTCATTCCATATGCTTAACAAACACCTTGCAACACATATTACAGTAGGTTAGTGCATGGAATGGTTTTATATGAATGACCTCCAAAGTCACTAATAATGTCATATCTAGGATACAATAATCATTACTCCCACCATTTAGTATTGAACATGGCCCTTATTGCACCTTACCATCATAAATGATAGTGTAAATCAATCTATGGAATTAAAGTGTGAAAGTAATATTATGCCAAACATCAAATAAAAATATCAATAAGGGGGGAATAGAAATGCCAAATTGACCATTTCACTCATTTCAATTCTAGAAAATGGCTCCTTAGGGCTTGTAGCTAGTCATTTGGGCATGCATGGTGGTTGTGCAATGACATGTCACTACAACAGATCACGGTCCCAACCACTATGCATTCCACTCATTTTCAAATGGATTAGACTAATTCCACTATAGTGACATTATAGTGAAATTTCACCCAACTTAGTGGAATTAGTTAGTGAACTACGTCGCATCGCAAGGATCGATGGAATCTTAGTGGATTGATTTACTATAATGGCATGTACCATATCCAAGAGAATGGTGAGTGAATTATCCCTTGTGATCTTTAAGTGAAATACATATTGATGTTTTGGTGATTACATAATGATTTTTTTGTGACTACTTGATTTATTATTTTAGTAGGTGTATATTGATCTTTTATTGAATGCATCAAATGATATTTTAGAGTGGTTGTGGATTAATCCTCGTGTCATGGGTCCATAGTGATTTTATAGTGACTAGCCATGTAAATGATTCCAGAAAGTTTCAGTGTGTAACACACCAAATTACACGCACAATAAATCACATCTTCTATTAACGGGTTTTCCAATTTGTTGGATTGACATATTACTTTCACACTTTAATTATAAATATTAGTTTGCACTAACATTCATCATTGTAGGGTGCAATATTAATGGCTAGGCTCATTATAATCAAGTGGTGGGATTGCTCATTGTATTCCATATCACTACATATTTATAATGATTTGAAGGTTGTTTATATAAAAGTTCACCATAATCCAAATCTTCCAATTACCATTTTTCCTGTGTCTAATCATAATCACACATCACATAGAAATTTAAAAAACTTGAATCCCTAAGAGTTGTGTCATTTTGGCACATGTCACTTTATTTTTCCCATGAACAATTTTGTTCATTTACATAGCTAGGTGGTCCATACCTTACCTTTGGCATATGACTAGATGTGTTAGGGTTTAGGGTTTAAGGTTGAACATGTGTGTTTCTTAAACAAATGTATAGTAGTTTTGTTGATATTCCACTTCATTAGTGATATTATATAGTTATATATACCATTAAGCTATAATTTTTAGAATGTCATCAAGGTGTGGAATACTAATAAATGCCACCATTGCAAGTGCCATTACCCACTTGTCATTTGACTTGATATCATTAGATTTCCATTCACTATAAATTTCACTGATGTTTTTTTCTAATAACTTGAATCAATTTGATGTGATGTGTCGCTTACATGTTTTTTTGGAATAAGGTGCAATGGTGCTAATTTTTCTTGGCCCCTTTGCTTTGAGTCGCCTCCTCCTCCCCCTCCCTCTTTTCATTCAATCATGGTTTGTATATACTAGCCCCTATAAAATACAACACAATTTGCCCAAACACCTATGTCATTAGGGAATATCTAATCACTAAGATCTATGATCTATGATCACTAATATCTAATCGGTTGTTGCCATGCGACCCGGTTCACTAGCCAATTCCACTAAGTTGGGTGATATGTCACTATAATGTCACTATAGTGGAATTGGTCTAATCTATTTGAAAATGAGTGGAATGCATAGTGGTTGGGACTACGATTTGTTGTAATGATATCTCATAGCCTAAAATGATAAAAAATAACAAGAAGAGGTCAAAGTTATAGACATAAATGAGCTTGAACTACCACAAGAAATTCATTAATCCTTCAAATTTGACCTAAAAAACCATGGATGCACAACTTGATGTCATTATTTCATTTATTTGTAAAACACACAAAGGGAAATAAGTTTTTAATTGATTATTCTTAGTCATATGTTGTGACCTTTGTTGATTACCTACATATCTTAAGGGAAATAACCATGGACAAGGTAGTTACAAAGGAAATTAGAGAAGGAAGATGAAAAGAAAGGGATAATCAACTAATGAAAAAAATAAGGGATTTGGGGACTTTGGTAGATTTAACATGTGAAAAAAATTGGAAAAGCATGCTAGAGCATAATTCATTAGGGCTTGGACTCAAACAATTGTAAAGGATGCAAATGATTAATTTCAATAGAATTTTCAAGTGTGCATGTGAGCAACTTTGCACAAGTATAGGGGTGTGAATCTCGAATTCACAACAATAGTTTAATATGAGGCTAGTTAGCAAGCATGAGGGTGCCACGTAGCAAGGTTACAACCTTCTATTAAGTATGTGAAAAAAAGACAAGTGGTCACCACTAGGACTAGTAATAGAGTAGAATTCAAAACACCAAGATGAAATAAAACATTCAAGACCACTAAAATGAAACAAAAGGAAGAACATTTAGGATCACCAAGATAGAAATTAAAGGAAGAGCACTTGAAACCATCCATACATAAACAAGAAGAAGCATTTGGAGACCATCAAAATAAAACCTAGAGGAAGCATTCAAGATAATCAAGTGAGCAACATAAGCACAAGAGCACAACAATGGGTATCCAACCCAAGAGCAAAAAACTAGGTTTACAACACAAAAACACAAAAGCACAATGGACACAAAATTACTCTTACAATTTTTGAGCCTTGTGAGAAGGAGGGAAACTTGAAACCTTTTAAACAATGGGTAAGTCAAAGGAATGTTAAGCTTGGAAGCTTGTTTAAGGTAGTTGGTTTTGAAATTTTGAAACTACCCACAAACTTTGAATTAAGAGAGTGGTAGGTTTGGTGAATGGGACAAGACACATCCATTATCATTGCTTTTCAAGCTATATACAAGCTTAGATTTAAACCGCATGTTCCAAAATGAATGGATATATTGATGATTGTTCAATTCCATCTATAATGGTGATGGGGGTAGGTAGTGTCCACTACGTAGGATATGCTTGTTTGATTTTAGGTGGTTTTTAAAACTAGCATAGGTTGCCATGTGTTTGAATCTAACTTTTTTCTTTTTTTTTTCATAATTTTAAAAGGGCACATATTCTTCATTTTTCACCCTTTCAAATGATTTAAAGGACTATAAGTGTGACCATTAGTCCTATACACTTATCTTGAAACTTTGTAAACAAAGGAAACAAATTGAGTGAATAGGAGATGATACACTAAGTGTTCAATCATTGACCTATTTACCTTGGTGCCACATCTTATATTAATGAGCACATATGATGAACGTCACACACATTTTTCAATGAAATGGTTGAAATCACACAATTTAAAGTTTTGGTTTTTATTTCACAAGTATCGCGAAGGAAGGTCTATTATCAAAGGAAAAATCATATTGTATCATAATGTTAGTGTGTATCATTTTAAAAATATATATATATAAATAAATAATTTGTGATCTAGATAAAGTGATGATCATCCAAAAGACAATGTAACCAAATGTGGTGATAACAAAATATGAAATTTTATTTATTTATAAATCTTTCTATATCTTTATTTTAACTATTTGAACTTAGTAGAGAATTTGGTGATTATTTTAATATATAATTTTGAAATTTGGCAACTAAAAAACACAAAAATTACCATTTGGTGAAAATTACCCAAATCCTACATGCTACAACATCAATCCAAGGAATGGTTTCTTTACATGAGGCAAGCCACAAAATCATGTATGCATGTCCCAACTAATTATGTGTTACCTCTACACACCAAGGATGGGTATCTGTACATTTTTTTGTCAAGGAGGTTAGGAGGAGCACAGTAAGTTTGTAAAAGGGAAGGGTAGAGGTTTGTAACAAGCAAGTATGTACAAGGGAAGCTTGAGTTCCAAGGTCCAGGGCAAAAGGGCACTAACAAAAGTGCTTTTCCTCTCGGTAAACAACCACTAGGTCACAATGGACCTCAACTGAGTTAATATTTGGTTTCACCTTGGTAAGCAAATTTTATAGCAAATAGGTCTCATATATAGGTAGATAGGTAGGAAAAAGAGGTAACTACTAGGTAAATAGATGGTTTATAAATAGGTAAGGCCTGTTTTTACTACCTACTCACTAACAACATGCTTGTGGGTTGTTAGTAAATAGGTAGTTAAAAAAAGGGCAACTGAGCTAACCACCATGGTTAACAAACACCACTATTTTGATTGGCCTTGCCTACTACCAAGGCAAGGATATCATGTTTAGATTCACTATAGAGTATAGTAGCTTACGGGATTTTTTATAGGCCCCTAGGTAGTAATAATAATAATAGGTCTAATTTTTATAAGAGGATTTTTGAAAGATGATATTCTGGCTTGTGTTGAAACTTGAGATAAATAATTATAGAGTTATAATAATATATCTTGAAGGATTTTTGGTTTCTTGTAGAAGATTGATTTTTTTTGAAGATTATATTTTTTGTATGGTTGAAATAGTTGAATTTTCAATAATTCTTCTTTTGCCTTAAGATACTTTTTTTTTAATGTAAATGGCAAAAGGTCACACTAGTGTTTAGGGTTTAGGGTTCACCAGATAAACCCAAGGCCACACTAGTGTTTAGGGTTTAGGGTTCACCAGATAAACCCAAGGCCACACTAGTGTTTAGGGTTTAGGGTTCACCAGATAAACCCAAGGCCACACGAGTGTTTAGGGTTTAGGGTTTACCAGATAAACCCAAGGCCACACTGAACCCTAAACCCACACACCCCTTGTAGTATGGTAGAGATTAGCCTATTATCACTCTTTTCTTCCATTGCTGCTTGCCCTCTCTACTTTTTATGTGAATGAAAAGCTTGATCAAGTCTGCAGTGCAGCAGCCTCCCAGAGTTGCATCACCAAACAACTCAAGCAGTGTACACCAGCTGTGTGGCCTGACACAAAAGATTTCATAAAGATTAATGTTGTCGTGTACTAGCTTTAAATCTCGGAACAAAATCCCCGATTTCTCTCTGTGTCTGTCTGTCTTTCTGTCTGTCAGCTACGATTCGTGTCCTTTTGGGTTTCTCTTGGGTCTCCCCCCTTAAAGCTTCCTTGGTATGGAATGAAGTCACTGGCGGCCAGTTTCTTGTCTCATCTTCACCCCTTTTGATGAGTGTTTGTTTCGCTGGTTTTTTTCCAAAATTTAATAGTCTCTCCTGACTTTGATTCGATCCTGAACACAAATCTCGACTCTCTCACTCTCAGGACTTGATTTGATGACGAGCATGAATCGCTTTCCCAGCTTGCCAACAGATTTGCTCAGCTGACGTAATTTAATGAAGAACTTGCTGCTTGAAAGTTTCTTTGTTTGTTTTGTTGCACACCCAAAACAAGTTGAAATTGCAGACTTCTCCAATCTCCTCCTTCTTGAAAGGGCCACATACTTACACCTAACTATGGATGGTGGAGATTTGGCAAGACAACACACTCCTGACTAGCACTTTTTTGCACAATAATGAAATTGTTAGAAACTGATCGCAGCAAACATTGGGAAGAGTGAGCTTTTGATCATCACCATGCCACTTCTTTTTCAAGTGAGTTAGTTATTGAAGCCTAAATCAGGCTACATTACAATTGTTGCTTTTGAATGGAGGCAGGCCTTTATGCAAGGACAACACAACACATTCACTTTCCAACTCTACAACACCTTATTAATGATGAAACCTTAGTAAACTTTATTAAACAAAACACGTAGCAAAGGGGGAAAAGGGAGGACAAAGGGAGAGGACCCAACTTAGTCCGAGCCAAAAGCACACAAATCCAAAGGGAGTAAATTCACAAAGGAGTAAATTATTTTCCAAAGTCCCCACCAATCGCAAGAAGCATATCAAAAAAGGAAAGAGAAAAAAAAACGTAAGGCAAAGAAATAAATTATGTTCCAAAGCTCCCACCAGACACAAGAAGCAAAAAGAAAACAAAAGGAAAAAAAAAAAAAAAAAAGGCAAAAGAG
>Ga0116227_10006681_pt1 | contig 23177 bp, 18 predicted proteins | sample S1TSphgellanicum_FD_89693 | JGI IMG/M metagenome (GOLD analysis project Ga0116227, IMG submission 89693) | Host-associated microbial communities from peat moss isolated from Minnesota, USA - S1T2_Fb - Sphagnum magellanicum MG | ecosystem: Host-associated > Plants > Peat moss > Unclassified...
TGTTCCCCAACATGTTCTCCATAGCACCTCCCTTTTATCCCATATGCTTTGGCAAATGTTGTCCTCCTTTCACCTATGTCGGTGGGACAAAGGGTAGGAATTCTATACTTCAAAATAGAACCATCTATTTTGGGGAACCACCATGGTTTCATTTTTTTGAGTGATGGGCCAATCAAATTGGTTCATTGCGAAAAAAAAATTTGAACTTGGGAGGCACCTCATCTAATTAATAGGAGAGGTGTTGAATAGGCTTGTGTGTAAGTGTGGAGGAAAAACGTTATGGCTAATGAGATTGTTTTCAGACCAATGAAATTGGTGGATTTGGTGGTCTGAATTTGTTTTCTTAGTTATCTTGAGTGGATTCACAATTCAATGTGGAATAGCTATCTCAAGACAGGGTTCCAGCACTACTTGTGCACTTTGTTGTAGTTAGGCTCTATCTTCTTCTCTCCCTCTCTTTTCTTTTTTCCCCTTCAAAGGATGTGCATCCCAGTGCTTTTTTGAGTGGCTATTTTTTGCATTGCTGTGACACCCCAATAGAAAACATAAGAACAGAAGTATTCTTTCACCGACACTTGGCTTTTCTCTTTTTTTTGGCCAAACTCCTACCTCCACTAAGGTGTGAATCTCTTGGTTTGGGAAGAAGAGGGAGTTACTTGATAATTTACATGCACCCCTTTCTTTCTCTTCTTCTTTATCTCCAGGTTAGGTGCATTTTGGGAAAGTGGGTCAAAAGTTCCATCAACTTTTGGACTTCCACTACCTGACATCAAATTGAAACGCATATGAAGCATAGACATATTGGCAAAAATACTATTTAGGGTTTTTTGGCTGTTATTCCATGCTTGTCACAATTATGCAAACCACAACAATGGACCAATCAAGAAAGTAAAAAACAAAAAGTAATTCAATTTCTTCAAACTTCATATTTTCATAAAACAAAAGAAAAATTTGATTACTTTTCTCACTTTTTCCAAGACTTCTTTTGTTCGTCCAGAGCAAGTTCTGATAAACCGTAGTGACATTTTAAGATGGTTTTGGTCACTCCAAGTTGCAAGTGATCACCCAATGAAAATTACATGTGGCCCCTCTCAACAACCCAATACAAGAAATAACAAGCTCGGATGGCTAGTGTTTGTCTAAAAAGGGAAATTTGAATTAGAAATGATGTGATGTTAAGTGGTCAAATGTCAGGTCCTCTCGTGCTTAATTCACACCATTTGAACAAAGTACCTATTGTGCAAGAACCCTTTCTGTAAATAGCTGCCTATTGCACATTAAACTGTTTATTCACTCAATCTAAATAAGAAAAAAACTTAAGACTACCAAATTCAGCAATCCTATTGGCCTGGACACAACGATCCTATTCTGTTGAACATTGAAAATAATGTGTCTCTTTCTACCATTTCCATTGGTCTTCTAAAATTTTCACAAACCTACCAAACCTATTACACATTTTAAGGTTAATTCACTCAAAGATAACTCAAAAGACAAGTAGTCAGACCATAAAATCCAGTAATTCCATTGGGCATAATTTTTTTTTTCACACTCAAGCACAAGCCTATTCAACACCCTTTGTATAATATGTTAATATTATAGCATCTTCTAGATGGCTAAAAACAACCTGTTACCACATAAAGTTCTCCATAAAATAATTCTCACTTTCGTCATCATTCTACCCACTATTCTGGGGTAACCTATTCTAAGTATATTTAAACATACTAGATGTAATAAATTTATTATGTCTAGTTAAGTAATTTACAAGGTAATCTATATTATGAAGTAGGTTTTTACTAAATAGCGTACATACATAGGTTAATGTAATAGGTATGTTAATCTAAGTTAGTGTTTTAAGTAGTTGAAAAGTTAAAGAGTTATGTGTCACTTTTTCGAAATTAATTAAGAAACATGTATAGGATGAGTGAAAACTTGATTTAAATAGATCTTTTGAGTTCAATATTTTTGGAAATTTGGGGAAGGAAATCATAATCTAATTTCTCAAGTATTCAATGGATTCTAGATTTTTCTAATAAATGAAAATTAGCTTTCATTTCATTGTGTGTTTGGTTTGAGCATGTGATGAACTTAGATGCTTCTACCAACTAAATGAAAGTTTGTAAACCCTTACCAATTCTATTGACAAAATCTAAAAATCCCCATCTATTATGGTCTTCCTTAATCAAAACAAATGTTATTTCAAAAGATGGGTAGGGGACATACATTAAACATACTAATGTCACTAGAATTTAAATACACAACTACAAAAAAACAATTAAATATATTCCAACCATGAGATCATTAATTTGTGGGACCTAGTGCTAGTCCATTTGTGCAAATTATAAGTGAAGACAAAAAAAAGCACAAGGCAATTTTATCAACTCTAAATCGAAGATAAGCTACAATGATAGAAAAAACATGATTTCTACAAGTCATTACAGAAACTTAGTAGTTTCATAGAATTGAAAGGTTGAATACATAAATATTAGTTTTAAGTCGGTAGCCTACCAACATTTGGAACAAAGTTGCCCATAAAATTGCAATATTTTCATCAAACACATGGTACCAACCAAGTTGAAAACTTGCATGTTGCAATGGAAAATAACCTCATGTGACAAAATTATGTCCAAAATTCTTGCAAGAAATTGTTAAATCCAAAGTAATTTTTTCTATTACAACTTTTATGGTAGATTTTGTGAACTCACATTGTCATCTTATCCTACTTTTGTGGCAAATCTTGTCCTACTCTAGGTTGTTACCTATTAGAAAAAAAGAAGCTTTGCACTACCAAGGTGTTGACAAGATGACAAAGAGATTTGTTGTGTTTCACAAAGTCTCACATGAGCCCATATGAACCCTATTGATTTTTAAAATAACAAAAGCCAATGGAATTAAAGAAATTGACCTAATAACTATGCAATACAACAATATATCACACAAATAAATAAGTTAAAGACCTATTTAGAAACTCTGAGCCATTTTCAAACAAGAAAGCAGAATGATACCATTATCATTGCACATAACATGGATTGAATATGGTTGAAAGCATCCATGGGAAGAGTGTAGACTTGAGCTCCAATCCTTCCACCCCTTTGTCTATTTCATGCAACAATTATACTAAACTTGGTTGCAATCATTAAGTGCAAGTAAATGAAAGCTAGCCCTCCATCACACAAGGCATAAGATTACAAGCTACACCCTTGTCTTTTATAATACTTCCCTACTACAATTTGTTTTCCCTTATATACTTCCTACCCTTAATAATCAACCTTGCTGACCTCTTCAACCATAACCAAAGCTTCTTCACATATAAGTATCCAAAAGTCATCACCTTTGATATTATCTTCTATAGTAATGATTGTAAAATGTTCACCAACATTTAGGGTAGTTGCCAACATTTCTTTATCATTGTTAATCAAACAATTATCCTCCTTAGTCTCGTCTCTAACATCCTCTGGTCTACAAGGCACCAATTGAATCAAAGAAAACCTTGGCACATAATCAAAATGGTCACATGGACCATCATCACCATCTGTACTTGCAAAAAGAAAACAAGTTCTATATTTACAATGAGATCTTATCCAATCCAACATTACATACTTGATGCAAGCTATTCATCCATACAACTATGTGTGCATTAAATTGTTGCTCTCAATTCACATTAGCAAATTTGATTTCATAGAACAAATGGTGAACATCTTTCCATGCTTATGTATAACCTGCATGCTTTCGACTAAATTGCCCTTGCAAGAACTTCATAATGTCCTAAACATTATGAAGTTGGACACCATTGGGTTTAACATGTTTAGACCTCAAGGCTTGCTTTCTAGAGGCTCCAGCTCCATCCCATATTCCTTTACCATGTCCATTGCCAAAATAATTCCATTACATACATGTTCCAAAAGGCAATTCTTCACTCTTGGTCAGTGATGGATAACGTGCAACATAAAAGAAAGACCTTCCACATTTGAATTGTGAGGAACATCCATCTGAGAACACAATGTGCTCTACAAGGAGTGGGTAGCTTTGGTTTTTGAGGTATTGCTTGTGTAACCCAAAACAGTGCTAAAAAGTTAATTGTCATGCACCTTATCATCGCTTATATAAAAGTGGTACTTTGTCACAATCTTAATATCGAGGTTCCCATCCCAATGTTCATAGACTCTAAAGATAAGTGCACAAAGATGGTGACTTGAAAACTAAACCAATGTTGAAATTGTATCTCATTTTGCCACTGGAAATAATAGTTTTCAACATAATCCACAACTGATAGAATCTGGTTAGAAGATAGATTCTACAAACACATTTTAAACATGTTATCCTGCTATTTTGCCTCGAAATTGTGAATAACAAAATCTTTTGATTTTGGCTTCAAATATGTAATCATGACATGAGGAGGTGTTTGTTTAAATATTAGTAGAAAAATTGTCTTTTGCAACTTGTCTTATGCAACTAAAAAATGTCGCATGCAACTATTTTGCAACTGCACATGTTGCATGCAACTCCAAAATAGTTGCATGCGACATTTTTTAGTTGCATAAGACAAGTTGCAAAAGACAATTTTTCTACTAGGGTATTCAAGATGAAGGCCATGTCGATCTTTGCCATCAATTAACCTTCCCACCAGAACTTTTTCAAACTGATGCCATGAAATTGTTGTCACATTGTTGACGTCAACTTCAAAAGGACAAACTTGCAATGTTGAAATACCACAAGCAGAATAATCACCTTGAATGCACTTTAACTTATGAAACTCATATGTTGTTCCTTTTGGACAAAGAATCTAGTCACACATATTTTGCACATTAGTCATAATTGTCTAGTTAGCAACACATCTACTTCACTAAGTGGCCTACAAAGATCACAGGTACACATGCAATTTTGATGAAAAAGCCTAGTATGCATTGAGTTGTATCCATCTTTCAACTTTGCCATCTATACATGGTAGCTATAACAACAAGAATTGAATTCTCTCAATCTTTTGATGAACCATGGCTTCAACCTTTCAAAACCTCGTAACCTTATTTGCACATCTTTTAATTGTTCCACAAAGTGAATGTAAAAAAATAGTTATAAGTTCATGAGTAATAATTAATGTCAATCCCTAAAGACTTGCATACAAGTAGAAGGAACAATTTTGTTTCCTTTGATCATGACCTTCAAGAGGAAAGAAGTACATGTTCATGAATTTTTTTTTCAATGATAAGGAAATTTGTCTTTAATTAGGAAGTAAAAAAGTACCAAGAACTAGGTTCATTGCAAGAAAAAAATTAATAAGGAATGCATTGACTCCAAATATTGAACAAATAGTAAGTAAAGGAAAAGTAGAAAGGAAAAAACCATTAAAAAATGGCAACTTCCTTGCATTAGCTACATAAGGAACCATGTAGCCAAATCCTTATTTGAATTGGAATCATACTTAAAACAAGAATCATAATGGAAATGTTAATAACATTAATAAAATTTATAGTAAACATGATGTATGCTTCCTATTTGTATAGAAAATTTTAAGTACAGATTACAGTAACTAGTAATCATGATCCTTGCACAAAAAATTAAAGGAAAAAAAAAGGAAAATTCAAACTTGGTAAGGACCTACATAAAGTAATCAACTCAAGAATGCCCAAATGTTTGTATTACAAGGAAAACTTGAATATTAAGTCTGCCAAGACTAAGGCCATTGAGTAAAAGTTTCCTTGGGCAATACCATTAAAAGCCGTTGCACCTTGATTTCTTAGACCCACTGAACTTTGAAAAATCATATGAGACATTTAAATAAATATTTTCATAATTTTTTCTCAATGAGTACATTTATTAGGTTCCATAGATTTTGAAATTTCAATAATATTAAGAATATTGTGTATTTTGATGCTTTTAATCATTGCATTTAGAAAAAGTTTCAAGAATGTAAAGCTAGTTCCTTTCCTTAAACTTTTTAATTAAGAACAAAAATTTGAAACATAATTTGGGAATTTTCTTGCGAAATTTTTTCCTAAGATAATTTGGAAGTAATTATATTTTTAGGTTTTTATCATGAAATTAATTTAATAAGTATAATTTAGTTATGAATTTTCAAAGTTAAGACTGTTGATTTATGAAAGGGCAATTTTAATTAAAAATACAAAATTTTAAACATTGAAAAAAAAAAATTCCAAAATAAACTTCAAGCCATATATTATTACATGCAATTGATAAACATGAGAAAAAATAATTTATAGTTGTGAAAACATTTAAAGTAAAAGGCCTAGGAAATTGATTTGGCTATTTTTGGTTCCTTTTTCATTCCTTAAGGTGGTTCCTAGTGGTACCATCCAAGGATACTTTCACCCCATTCTAGATCAACAATGTAAAATAGGAATGAAACAAGTGGTCATGGTTATTCATGAAGGCTTGAATTAGGTATTTCAAATTTGTCTTCAATGATAAGTAATTAACAAGGAAGGAATCAATTCATAGTTCTAATCTAGTTGATCAATTTAAACATTTGCTGCAACCTCTATACAAATGTCATGGAAACATATGATGTCAATAAACTTAATGTTGCATTAATGGTGTTTCATGTAGAAAAGCAACATATCTAGGATTCCAAAAGAAGGTGGGCTAGATGTGACTCCCATGATTTTTGAACAATTTGCCTCCTTACAACATCCTTCATGTTGGGATTGACTCGAGTGTTATCAATCCAAAACTTGACAATCACATTGCTAACCTCCAAGGATAAAACACCTTCCCTTTTTGCCTTATCACATAAAGCTCAAATAACTCTATCCATGTGGGATTCAAGACCCAATCGCTTATCCATCCTTCTTTTGAAATTTCTTCTGTGAATCCCTATCAATAAATTGGTTTGGCGAATGTTAATAAAGGAATTTGATGCCACCATTGGAATAAGCACATTTCGAACATGCTAGTCATCTTTGGAGTGGTTACCTTTGACATATTAGCATCCTTTTGATAAACTTTGCATTGTATTATGAACATTTTCCAATTGGACAAAATTTGGCAATACATATTTCCAAATTGGGTTCCTCAAAATCTTATGAAGCAACATCTTTTAATATTCTAGACTTCCTTGTGCAGTTTGTTGAACATTCCTTAACAATTATTTCTACAAATTTTATAGTTGACCTATCTGCGTTGAAAGATGTAATGTTTTCATTAATAGGTTCAATAGTAATGGCTGCTATAATTCTCACTTGAGATCTTTGCTACTTTCTAAACCTCCTTGCACATTTGCTCTAGGTAGATCTCCTTGCAAGAACATTGTCTACACAAATGCAAGTTGTCTCACCATCTCGTTGTCTAATGTGTACCATCACTATCACCCCTTGATGAAAATATTGGATGTAGTAATAAACTAAAACAATTCACCCTCTAAACCTACCCAAGTTGTGCATTGTACTTAGTTGTAGTTTTACTGTAAAACAAAAAAGATTTGATGTTAGATGCAAACCAAAGAAAATTTAACCATAACCAACACAACCATCACAAATGAAATGTGCAATTTTCTCTAGATGATGTGTTATGTAGTTATGTTATAAACTAGACTAATTATGAAAACCAACAAACATGTTAACAACTACTAAACCTAAACATATTACAACTTTGTTCAAATTTTGTAAATATGTGTTTGATATCTAAGATCTACAACATGGTGTAAAAGTTGCTCCAACCTAGTTCACTGATTTGGATAGTAAATGCTTAGCTAAGTAACAATTGTTGTCACATGTTGTAATTTTCAATGTTATTTCGACATTGAATTGCCCTAGAAGTATTACATTGCAGAATAGCAAAATAAATCAATAAACACGAGAATGGTGGATGTGGATACCAATAGACTCACCATATTTTGGTAAACTTTGAAAGATTGAAATTTACCCCAACTACATTAATGACAAAATGAGATTAAACTGTCTATAATGGGCAACATATGATCAATGGAAATCATGAATTTAAGATCATTTGCTTAGATTATGGTTATCATTGAAGACCTAATTGTAAACATAAATGAATTGTACAAACTTGTCTATCACATTACATTGACCCAAATGCAATTACTGTACTGTTTAATGTACATGTAAAAAAAAAATTCATGACATGTAGATGAGATGGTAGAAAAAAATCGACAAATTAATCTAATTTGAAGGTAAACATTACATCAACAATGTAATGAATAGGACAATAATTCTTACAAGTATCATACCATTGCTTTCATAATAATGCCAATGACTTTGAACCAATCTTGCCATTGGCTTCATCATGATGCATCACAATGAATGGTAACAATTAGATACTTTGGTTAGCATGCCATATAACACTCTATGTGTAATCTTCATAAACCAATCACTAATTCAAGCAATGTCCAAGACAAAACTTACCCATACTTCATGCCGTCATGCAATCAACACATAAATTAACTATTGATTTTTAGTTTGGAAGAAAAAATTTCAAATCTTGGCCAACGACAATATATACCAAACCATTTGACACATAGAATTGAGCAATGATTCATGGTTTGTGAAGTCACCATGTTCATAGGATGTCCTCTACACATGCAATCATCTTTCATTTAGTTCCATGCAATTTAAATGTGTGATATGTATGAAAGGAAAAAGTTGCTGACCACTTTCCACTAAGGCCTTTGCCACTTGAGACTTCAAACATTTTGCAACAAGTCTCCAACAAATTTTTTTTTTGGCTCTGTAACTTTCAATAGAAGATGTCTCTCTTCAAAACAATGTATTCAAGTTCACATGCCAAATCTCCAAGTAGCCTTGGAAAGCACCCCATGTTCCTTCAAAACTTCACAAAGCTCCTTAGCCTTGAATCCATGGTCAACTACCATCACTTACCATTTCAGTTTTACTTTTAATTCAGACATGCAACTTCAAGCTAAAAATCTTGGTCATTCACATTATATTTGGAGACCAAGCCACCCCAAATCTGATTCAAATGATACATTCAAGCAAGCAAAGCATTCCAAAAAGAGAAAACTTGTATATAATAATTTAAATGGATGTTTAATGCCACTCAATTACACATAATTAACAAACAAAGCATTTCCTTTTTAGGATATCACTAAATTGCATTTAATAAAGTAGGATAACAAGGGAGCTATGAAACTTTGTATAATAGGTGAAGATCCCTAACAATGTGTGTCCACTTTTGCAACATCCACAATTAATCCTTTAATTACATTGAACCCCTCTACACCCAGAACACCCATTATTTAAATGAGACATGGTACATGCATAAGAGATACAATCATATATAGAGTAGGTCAAGGATCCTTTACATGCTGGGATTGTTTCTAACATCCAAGTAGCTAATTACATTGAGCACAAAAGAACAAATTGTGACATTTTTTTGGTATGAAATTGACTATTACTTAGTTGATTTTTCAAAATCTATGGAAAGACTTTGCAGAAATCACTTTGCTAGGCCACATGACCAAGGATGTTGTTGAAACTAGTAGGCTTTGAAAGTACTTGGCAATTCGTTTTTGCACTATTCAACATAACATAGTCCATGAAAGATGGACAATGAAGCATTAGTTTATAACAATGTATTTTTTGTTCAAACCCCCTTAAATTCAACTTCTTTTTTTTATGCACCTTCAAAATAAGTCTACAATAGCAAAGAGATAGAATTCATAATGGACATCTCCATGATCAACATACTATTTGTTATGTGGTTTATAAAAGATCATTCATTATTACCTCAAGCTCATTTTCACAAATTTCCAACCTTGCATACTTAGGTGGATAACCAAGTCCATATCTTCCATAGTGGTTTAGTCATTCCATCCTCCAGCTTTGAATTCATTATTCGACTCCACCACACTCTAGTGCAATCTCTACATAAGAATAACAACAATAGTTTGAGATCAAGTCAAGCATTTAGAGAGATTCCCTAATGTATTTGGAGAGCACTACATGTTAGAGAACATCTATTGTAAAAAAAATTTAAAAATGCTTAAACCTATGAAACAAAAAATGCGTAGACATTGCCACAAATTATGAATTGAGGCATAGATGATGCAAAAACATCAACACAATGTTCTCCATTGTAACTTAGCCTTTAAATCAACTTCACACAATTTGCATTTATCTTCAACATATATTCTAGAGCTTGAATTACAACAGCTTAAATTTCCTCATGTGACCTAATTCTAGAAATGTAAGAAAGTCAAAAACCCAATTGCAAATCGAAAGTTATAACCCAATTGTTTGCCCAAATTATAATAGTCATAGTACTTGGGCAAAAAGAAGCCAGTAATGCCTAAGTGAGCGAGAGGAAAAGCTTGAAGACCAAAGCTAATGTTGGAGTACAACAATTATAAATTCCACCTATTGTAGACAACGCAAGCTTTTTAGGATTTCTAGTGGCTCAAGTTTAACAATGTTCCAAACACATAGATTAATGACAAAATTAGTTCTAGATAAAGCTTAGCATAGACATCTAGCCCTAATATTTTTTTTGTATGACAATCAATCCTTCTGAAAACTAACAAGCACAATATATTGTGAAACATTGGAATCACTTGCAAATGAAGAAGACACCTATGGGGTCATGTGTAAAATGGTGAAGGGTCCTCTTAATGTTAAATTACATATCCTATAACTTCAATTTACATACAACTAGGACAATTGAGAATATTGTTTTCTTACCAAAGCATACGATTAGGCACATTCTCATTTCAATGCTTTTGTAATGGTTTGATTTGACTTTTGGTCATGAACTACCTTTGGATAATCATTTGTGCACCTAGTGAACGTGGGAGTGCTTGATAGCTTGCCCATTCACTATAGCCTCTAATTCTCCAAACATCATGAACACCAACAGGAAGGAACATCTCACAACAGCCCACCACCATAGCCTCCAACTTCTTTGAACACCATAATAGGAAACAAAAACATGGAACACTATTCTACCAAAACCAATGACCATGATTGGTTAAAATATTATTCAACAGTCAAGATGAAAATCACATTCAAATTGTGGGAGGATAATTTTCAAGAAATCATTTTCTTGGACTACATTTTTTGCAGGAATGCCATAGTTTTTTTATGTAGATTTGATTATTAAGGCTTGATTTTTTTTGTGAATACTTGGTGTAAGTAAATGGCCCTTGACATCCTCGACTAGAACCAATCAAAATTTAGCTTAAAAGCCCAAAAAAATTGTTCTTAAATTTCATGTGGTTGTAAAATGGGTATTTTTCCTTATGCTCAAAAAAATAAAAAATAATTCATGTTACATATTTTAGCCAATTTGTTGGTCACCACCCCTAGGCAAACATCATAGGCATCTTCTAGCATAAGCAACTAAAAAAACTAAAATCATTTAAGGTTCTTGAAAGGTTCCTATGTTCAAGGTTTTTTTGCGTTACTTTCCTAAAATTTTTTATTAAAAAATGTTTAGGAACATCAAAACATGTTTAGATCTTGATCAACATGAACCATTAAAATATTTTGAATGAATTTAACTTGGTGATGTAAACCAATGTAACAAATATTTTATGACATGCAAGAAAATCGTTCCTGAATCTAGCCCTCTCTAAGAAATTAAGCACGTGATGTTCCTTGTAGGTCCACCTAATCATACTTGGCCCCCACAAATCTGCATCCTTTTCCTCCATTATCAATGTTTTGAGGTTTACTTAGAGCATGTAAACCCACAAAATGTCATTTAATGCTCGTTATTCTATCAATAATTAGTAATTTATAAGGTCTTAATCAAAGTCTAAAAAAAAGACCATGACCAACAACATTCAATTTCAAAGAAACATCACAACTTCAAAATAAAAAATCACAACAATCTATATTTTAAAATAGCTCACCAACCAAAAAAAAACCACCAATAACTAACATTTCAAGATACCTCACCATTGTAACATGCATTTCTTAAAATAATCACAATAGGTAATCACAATAGCTCCAAAATAAAGTCAACTAATAATTTGCAGCTTCAAATAATAGGTCCACAATTAGAACATATAAAGAAGCTCTTGACAACCTATGCTTTCAAAATAAAATTACTAGGGGTGAAAGCACAGGAAAGTGTACAACTAAAAGTACTTGCTAGTTTACTTGTTAAATGAACAAAAAGTAGGACCAAAACCCATCACAAAATTGTTATACATTCAATATTTTTAGTTGAATGATAAATAACAAGATACTTCGTCATTATTATGCATTAGTTTTTGAATTTTGCATTGTAAAAGTAAGTTTCAAGTAGATTTTTCTAAATGCAAGTAGCTTTTAAAACCTACTTTCTACAATGTAACATTTGAGTCAAGTATGTGTCAAGTATATTTACCAAAGAGAAAGTAGATTTGTTTTTTGGTGAGGCCCTTGAATATACAATGATCTTTATGCTATAACTTCATACATTTACGTTCCACTAAATTTTCTAATGAAAAAGGAGGTTTGAACACGATATTGACCAATCAATTTCAAACCTATTTATTCCTTACTTTTATTATTCTAAAGTTTTGAAATTTTGTAGTTGATTTATAATAAACCCAATTGAGGGCTCAATACTTTCAAAATGAAATTTAAGTAAAATTTGAATATACTTTCTTGTGTTTTCGTGAAAAAATGCCTCTTCTTTAACTTGATATTTTTTTCGCAACTTTTTTTATACACTTTACCATGCTTTCACCCCCAGAACTTCTAATCAAAGTTCATCAACAACTTTAAATTTAAAAAACACCACTGTAACTCCACATGGAAATCTGCATCCTCCCAAAACATCAACAAATTGAAAATTAAATACCATGAACAAAAATTAGCACCAACTCAAGCATGTTAGTCCCAGATCTATCTTTCCAAAGTCTCAATTTGCATCCAAGATAAAGACCACCAACATATAACATCACCATACATCCATATTAGTCCTACAAATGTCTTTCCAAGGTCTCACAAATTGACATATTGAACACATTGAATGTCTGGGTAAACAACCTTGAAGTCCATTATAGTGTTACACATGGTATCCTTCAAGTCCCATACCCATAAAATCCCTTATATTTTTGTAACAATTCTTCACAACATCAGTCGAGTCCTTTAATGTTACAAGAAATCCATCAAGAATGTACATGATGTCCCTAAAGTCCTATACAATCACAAAATGACACATAATGTTTTATGATGTTTCTACAGAACACCCATTTAGTCCCTGAATGTAACAAAACCTCCATCATAGTTATAATTGTGACTTGAAGTCCTATAGACACGCATAATGTCACTAAATGTTCTATTATACTTCTGTAAAAACCTAATGAGTCCATTAGTGTGACAACATATGGACATCAGATTAACAATTATGACCTTTAAGTCATATAAACCCACAAAATGTTAGTTAATGTTCTATGACAATCTTCGAGAATCCATTGAATCCCTAAATAGGATAGAAAGTCCATTAGTCATATACAAGGTGTGCCTTAGTCCTATGCATACCTGCAAAATGCCACTACGTTGTTTATGACATTCCTCTTAATTAACATCTAGACTAAGTCCCATCATGTGAAAGAACTTCCATTAGACATCATGGTGACACTTAAGTCCTACAAACCCACAAACTACCATTCAATGTTCAATGAAGTTCTTGAAACCATCCATTGAATCCTTTGGTGTGAACCTCCATGACATTCGGGTCTCATAATATAATAACCAATAAAAGAAAAACATCTAGCAATAGCCTAGAGATGGATAAATGGGAAAAAAAGTTAGAAAGTAAGATGTTTTGGAAGACACATTCTACATGAAAATTTGAAGATTCATATTTGTAAACATACAACTAGCAACCCTAAAACTTTTTGCAAACATAAAAACCTACATTGGACAAGAATGAATAACATACCAACTTGTTGTCCATGGAGTATGGTTTCTTCACCAATGCATCCTTTTTCACTTTTTGGAAGTAGCTTCAACTTGCGAAACTTCCACCAGTTGGGGTGTGGTTCATGATCACAACCATTATGCACACATTTCAAAGAAGAGCCAAAATGTGTGGTTGCACACCAAGAATGATACAAATGTTGACAAGATAAAATTTTACAATCCCAAGCTGGTTCAAATCCTTGTGAATAAAATGAACAATTTGTAATTATGATAGTGCAAGGGAATTCAACAACATCAGGTTTAATATTAAAAGCTACTGGAAAGGGCCACAAGCTTGGAGGTGGTGTTTCACTTGCCATCAACTGAATCTGTCGGGCAATGGCATCTTGTCATCATTGGCAAACTTTGTGTCTTTCTATGGCCTTGGCTGAAGCTTCTTCAACTATAGAAGCCTTTTCGGCCATGATGTTGTGCTTCGCTTGAGATGTTTCAAATATTTCTTTGAATTTTCCAAGAATGCCTTGCTAGGCATTGAGCTTCCTTTGTACACTTTGTAATGCCTTAATTGCCACACCAACCTTTTCATTGTTCTCATAGTCAAGTCCTTTTCTTAGTGTTGTCAAACTCATTTCTAAGGCATCCACCTCCTTCTATAACATCTACAACTTATGTTCTATGCTTTGAACCAAATTGACCCAAAAGTTAAGCTGTGCATCAACATGAGATAGCTCCTTTTGATAGCTCTATCTTGAATCAAGAATTGAAGAAGGGGCTCTTGTCAAGAACACTCATATTTTGAAATAGATAGTACATTTCACCATTCAATTAAAACTTCAATACTAGAACAAGGGTATGACCCTCTTTTGGAAACATGAACCAGTGACATATGTTCAAGTTGTGTTGGCTTTTCTTTTGTCTCTCCCTCCTTTCTTTCAATCATAGCCCCTCCAACCTCCACAACACCTTGACTTGCTTCAAGGGAGCTTAACCTCAAAAGGTAATTTTTAATCATCCACTTAGCAACACGACCCAGTTCAGCTCCAGCCCTTTCTTCTCGCATACAATCCCTATAGCTTCTACTTTGTTGATCAACCTTGTATTTTGCACTTGAGTACGTTGATGAGTTATCATCCACAACTCTTCAACCTATTGGATGAGCTCTTCATCATCATTAAACCAGTAATGATAGCCATTTTTGTTGTTATTGCACCCAAATAATGCTTGCACTTCTTCTATGTAGTCCTTCCCAATCTTCAACCTTTTTGGGTTAATACCTATGTTGCAAAAATTGTATTTTTCTGCAAAATAACAATGAGTCATTGGAGTTTTTTTGTCAAAGATTGTTTTAGGAGGCTAACCATACAAGGGCTCAACATATGGTGATATTGCGGCTTCCACTTTGATTCGGTGCTTGAAATCTAAACTCCCTAAGCTTCCAAAAATTTAAGACATAATGAAACTGGCACTCAAATGATTGCACATAGCAAGCAATGCCAACAAGATTTCACAATCAAAACTTCAGTGTACTCATGTGAGGAAAAGACAAAACATAGTCAATAAAGTAGTTACACAAAGAAACAATAGACAAAATGGTACTTAGCCTAGAGTTTACACACATGAATCACACCTAACAAGTTTAGGAAGGAAATAGATTTTTTTGAAATGATTTGAAAAACAACAAATGTCCAAGACACACATGTCCTCATGTTTATTGTTTGGTTAGTCCTTGACCCAATGAAGCTTGTCAAATATTGAGTATGGTGATGTTTTTATCCTCAAGGTGGTGAACCATTATAAACTTGCATCTACCCTATTTGTTGCAAATATTACCTAGTGGCCACCAATGTGCAATATAGATATTGCTTGAGGTTTAAAACGTTTTCAAGTATGTATGTTGAAGGTAGTTTCATGGACTAATGATTTCAATTGGCATTGTTTGGTTTTTGGGTTCAATATTTAATAAGTGCATTACAATGAAATGTACAAATTAATGATAATATACAAAAAATATGAATCATGTAATAATGTTTGGATTGGAGTTAATTGAATTTGGTGGTCATCAAGTGCGGCCTAACTCAACATTTCTTCATTAATGTTTAAGAAATATAATTAAAACAAACCAAAAGCAAACATGCAAGGAAGAATACTCATATACCAAAAGTTAAAATATTCCCAACATACAAACAACTACACATAGGATTCTATGTATAAAAGTATGGCAAGAAAAAATAATTTTACTTCAAAAAAAAATTCTCCTTCATATAGTCCATAAAGGGACAAAACATTAAGTATTTCCAAGAAAGAAGTAAAAAACGATGGAATAGGTAGTTAGCTTAATCCAAAAAAAATTAGTCATAAATATACATAGTGTAAACTGATAGTACAATTCAGTTTTGGTAAAAAAGTTTTTGGTAGAATAAATTTGGTACGAAAAAATTGATTTTGGTAAAATATTGATAAAATCTACCTTCAACATCATCCCCCTTTCTAATTGGGATTATGTCCTCTTAATTACACTCTCTACATTATTTTCCATAATTGTAGCTTCTATTTTTTCTACCTTGACATTTACCCTTAAATCTTCCATTGCGATAACAAGACTTGGTGCAATGGTAGTAGGGACAATAATTGTTTTTGGTCATACCAGAATCGAAGTCCCTCCCTCCATATTGAATTCAATCACTAGATTTGCACGCTCATTCTTGATAATCGTGCCAAAAAACGTTTGATCAACTACTCCATTAGAATGTGTTCCAACTTCTACAGGGGTAGAGGCTGGAACATGTGTAGCACCTTCGACCTTGTCAAAACCATCTATAGCACTGGAAAAAATCCTAATACCAGAAATTATTTTAGGTTTGGTAGATCATGATTCCTATGCGACTATTGAATCCACCTCTATCTTCTTGTTTTCACTCTACTCTTCATTTCTAGCATATTGAATTCAGATGCAAATCTAGAATGGGCTTGCATTCTATTGAAATTGAAAGGTGGCATCACCAAATGTGGCATTATTCATTAGTAGGTTATTAAGAGCAATTAATACAACTCTTTGTCTTTTTTATAAGACTCAAATGCCTCCTAGATAATTTCATCGACTTATTATTTATATAACTCTCATTATTTGGTTTGATTTCTTTTGCTCATCTTTTGATAAATTAAAAGAAAATCTTTCATAAAATAATGCTCCATCTTTAAGTTATTTAATTTTTCCATCTAGTGGTGGTAGAGGTCTATGAACTCTACCTTGTGCCTCAATGCCCTCATCTCCTTCAGTAAAGAATCCAACTCCTCCTAAATAACACTAGGATTCTGTCATACCTCATTCAAATCTTGTTGAAGCAATTAGATTTTTTTAGTTGAAATCTATAGTTCCAATTGTTGTGTTTGCACCATTTTGGTAAGTGACTCATTCTGGCCTTCCAATTGTTCTACCTTCCTTTTTGTTGAAATGAATAAGTTTTCAATAAGGGCTAGAGTTTGCTCCACCACCTTCCAGTTGTTTTGTTCTTGCTTTAAGGCCTGCTTGAGCTTAGCCTTTTTTGAATCAATGAAACTTAATGTTTTACCGATTTTGGTAAGGTGTTTGTGGAGATTCAAGAGCTCATTTTAGTAGTTGGAATTTTTGGTTTTCAATTCTTGAACCGTTTTCCTTGTGCCTTCGAAGTTATGTAACTTGGTATGTAGATGTTGTATGGCGAAAATGTCTTATTGGTTGACCTTTTACAACTGTAGTAGTTGGCCTTTCACATTCATTACCCCCTCTAGATTCTTCTATAGTGCTTCCTGTACAACGTCCTTCTTAGTTGTGGCCAGTCGAAAAGCTATTGAAATGTTACCCACTATTTGGGCAAACTTTCTTGACCAAAGTCCTCAGTGAAGATAAAACTAAAGGAACTATGACCGTTTCCATTCCAATAAGTAGAGGAAAAATTCCACCTTATATTGAAAATGAAGTATTAGGGGGCTAATGATCTTCAGTTGCTTCACCTAAACTTTGTGCAATGGTTCCACTGAAAAAATATTTTGGTGCAGTATTTAATTCTAATATATTTCCTATTGGAATTTCCTCACCCTCCAAGCATTGATGTAACTAATTAAAGAGATTTGCAAAGGTTTCAGTACTTGTAGGCCTTGAATTCAATTTTAATTCAGGTTTTGCATTGGAAAATTTAGTCCAAATCAAACTCGAACTTTGCATTTTGCCCTTCTTCTATGGATTTGATGGTTTTGGTGATCATTCTACCAAAGTGTGTTGTCCTAAATGATAGTATAAGATTTTGGGGATGAAGTCGGCCCAAATTCCAAGATTTCAATGCTGATGGCAATGTGGGTGAGATTTTCAATTGCCTTGAAGTTTTTAGTTGGGTATTTGTCCCACTAATTTCCTTGACGTCCTCCATCTCTTCATTGAATTTAATGGGTGCGCACTGGTAAAGCGCTCTTGAAACTCTATTACTTCCTACAACCTAGACTTCTAGTATTAGTCTGGCAACAATTTTTTCATCCTCATTTGATACCAGTAGGATGAGTGTCGGATCTATTAAAAACCAATCTTGGAATAGGATGTCCACCATTTGGGTAGCTTTGAATTCAATGTTGTCCTTACTTACATTGGATTTTGTTAGTGCAGATAAATCTCACAACTTGCTATAGAAGTTGCTGAAGATTACATCAGACCAATTCACCATTACCCCTTGCTTGGCCAACACCACAAAGCTCATCAATTTCTTTGCCACATAGGTGTGTTAACTGCCCTTTAACTAAATTATTTGGATTAATGTTAGTAGTTAGGTTGCATACATTCCTTCGAAAGGGAAACCTTCCATCCTTTTCGATTGACCAATGTTTCTTGTGGAACGATTTTTTGGTAAATGACTACCTCCTTTCCTTTTTCCTTCTCTTTGGTCGGCTTGGGTGATAATTTGTTGATGACTATTTCCACTAGGTTGAGCTTTTGGCCATCGTCTTTTCAATTATGAACACCAAAATTCCCTGCACAACTAATTTTATAATTTTCAAATTGAAATGGGTGATGGTCTATAGGAACTCCTTCATTAGGTAGTTTTGTATTTCGGTTTTCGGATGCTAGTAACCAGATTGTTTTGATTGATTCTGATTTTCAGTGTATTTTCATTTTCAATAAAACCGAATTGAAAACATTTTTGTGAGTCCTCCTTGTTCTCTAAGTCCTCCTTGTGCTCTCCTCCCCCTTCAATGGTAACTTCCAATCCTTTGGGAGCTTTCCCCACATATATGTAGGGTTTGAGCTTGTTAATGTTCACCAAAATGGGATTTGGCTCAAACTTGTCAATGTTGACAAATGATACATTATTAGTGGGGAGATAATGTTATATTTTATATGGACGAAACCACCATTTTTTCAACTTTTTAGTGTTTCCTTTTTGCCATTTGGAAACCAAAAAACTATGTCCCCCATAGAGAAAATTTTAATTTTGTGGTTTTGTTGAGCCCATTATATCATGTTTCCATTGCCTTGTACCTATTTCTTCTGTTGGTTCTTTGTGGATTTCACCCAAGTGCTCCAATTTTGCCATGCAATTGGTCAAAATACAAGTAGGAGAGAAGTTTCAATCGGGATATGAATTGTTCATGGGCAATAGGTATTCTATTGGCATCAAAAGGTAAAGGCCATAAATAAGCTGAAACGATGTGTGTCTGATTTTTACCTTGAATGCTATGTGATAAACATATAAAATTGTGTGCTACTCATCCCAATCAGTGTATTTTCATTCACCAACTTAGTAAGCAATGAACCAATGACTTTGTTGGTGGATTCTACTTGTCCATTACCTTGTGGGTAGTAAATGGTCAAGGTCATATGTCATAACAAAAAATGGGTTGTAAGAATTTCAATGGCATCGTTGATAAAGAGAGTGCATGATCATTTATGAAAATAAGTAGATAGCCAAACTGTGTGAGAATGAATTCATAGATGAACTTTGCTTTCATAACTATTGTATTGGTGTGTAGTGCTTTTGCTTCCACCCACTTGAAGAATCGGATTTATTTGTTTCCCCACAATCTATTTTTTACCATATTTATTTCCTATATCACTAGGTTGTGCCAAAACTCCATTCACAACTACCTCTTTTTTGTCTTTAAGTTTATTATTTGGGTTGTTTAGATTCCAATGGCAACATTCCTTGGAATGTCTCGGTTTATTGCATTGACCACAAATCACATCTATCCTCTTTCCTTTGCTAGCCTTCTTTTGCTTAGTTGGTGGTTCAAGCAGTTTTTGGTATTTATTGCGTTTCCTATATTTTCTTCACAAGTGACTATAATTTTCTTCTGTTTGAACAAGGTGTCCCTCTTCATCCTTGTTGTGGCCATCTGGAGATATGGTTGTAAACATGCTCGAAAGAAAGTGGTTAGCAAATTATTGTTTGCTTGATGCTGAAGGCAATTTGCTAGTTTTAGTATACATTCATAGTATATTTCCACCTTTTCATCTCCACCTTACTTTATCACTCATAATGCCATGTACATTTATTCATTTGTTTGTACTTTTTGATAACACTTACAAAATGCAACCTCCAGCTCTTCAAATCTGCAAACTAGATGGATTTTCATAAAAACATTTCCCCATCCAAATATGGCATTGTGAAATGTAAAACAAAAATGATGATATCAACATCATTCTTTTCTCTATTGGCCTAAATGGCCTTGCAAAAAACACATACATGAGCATCAAGAGCCATTTTTTGCAATGTAAATGGGATAGGGTAAGGATTTTTTACTTGGTGGAGAATTTGGTGTTATAGGGGTTGGACAAGATACCATGAAGGGTACCATGGATTCTAGGTAGGCCCTATCCACAACCCTTCTAATATTGAAGTGTATAGTTTTGGATTTTAGTCTCTTGGGGGTCTGCTACTACCACCTTCTAGAAAACTGTTATTGCCACCTCTTGGAAGGCCACTACCACCACCTTTTGGAGGCTTGTTACCACCTCCACTGAGAAGTCCACCATTGTTGTTGTTGATAGGTATAGTCTGTCCACTAGTTAAGTATATACTAACATTTCCAATCGAGGATGGTCTTCCCTTTTAGTCGTGTTGCAATTTTCCGGTACCGGTAGGAATGATTCGTGGCACCTTGGGGTTGTGTTTTCTTTGGAATAATCCTTATCCTCATCTGAAGATTCCCCATGATCTGTTACAATCCTAGCTTGTGCAATTCTTGAAACTAATTTTGGTGATGCCGTGGGGTTAATTAAGGGATCAAACATAGGAGGCCACATTGTAAGAACATTCCCTATGCCCCCATAACCAAAACCAAAAAATGGTGTATAGGGTCCAATATGAGATACATTGAATTTGGAAAACCTATAGATTTTGCTCCATGACATTTCCACTAAGGAAAATAGAATCAAATGGAATAGTTGGTTCTTTATAAGCTACATTTGGTAGTGCTAAAGGATAAACCAAATTCTAAATGTTTGGAATTGAACTTTGAACAGGTAATGATACTAGATATGGTATATGATCCGTTAGTACTATGTGTGTAGGCAAAACACTATTAAACCAATAAAGACAATTGTTGGTTTGGTGATCCAAACTTTGACAAAAAGTACATTTGCTAGAAATGCATGCATGTTAAAAATAAAGGTTATTGAAATATCCTAATTGAATTTTTCTTCATTTGAAATGCTCATCCTCAAGGACTACACACTTCGTACCTCATCATAAGCCTCCTTCCTTGAAAATTGGCTCAATTCATCAATTTGCTTATGGAGTTGATCAATTTCGCTCTTTCTGGCATGTGGACTTGTCACAACAATCTGATGGTACCAAAATTTTTTTTTTTTAGTAGGGTCCCAAATTGGTTCCCATGGAGTTTTCGGTTTGGTCTTAATGCATCGCAATTTTGGTGGATGATTTTTTGGTTTGTTATTTTTAGTAACATCCTCCAATTCGTTTTTTTCCCCACTGTGAAATGTTGCAACCTCTTTTGGGTCAATCTTGGGCTGCTCTAGTCATTTTGAATTACTTACATGGCCTATTTTAACATTTTTTTGCAAAACTTGCTCCATTCTTTTCTTCATACTTCTTGTCAATATTGTTGGCATACTATAATTGATTACCAAAAAGTTGTAATCTATGGGTTATTTTGGTTTTTTATTTTTATTTGTCAAATAACAACAATAATTAATTTGTGGTTTGCTTTGGTAGGGTCAAATAACTCTAACCATTATTTGTTAAAATAGGAATGATAATGAACAAAAAAAAATTGGATTCAAATTTTGCAGTTTGGTTACCAAATGTTAAGGCCAGTTAGTGAATTATCGGGTTTTGAAAGGAAATAAAATAAAGGAGTAAAAGATAAAATTTTATTAATTTCCTTAGGTAAGCAAAAAAGCTTCAACACAAAGGGGGATTATCCAATTTCAATAGGGTAGCCTCCATAATTTCCTATAAAAACAAACCTAAAGCAAACATGCAAGGAGGAATATTCACATACCAAAAGTCAAAATATTCCCAACATACGAATAAATACACATAGGATTCTACATACAAAAGTAGGGCAAGAAAAATAATTTTATTTCAAAAAAATGTTCTCCTCTACAATCCATAAAAGGGACAAAACATTAAGTACCCCAAAGAAAGACGTAAAAAATGATGGAACATGTAGTTAGCCTAATCTCAAAAAAATCGATCTTAAATATACACAATGTAAACTATAAGTACAATAAATTCGATAAAGGAAATTTGGTAGGGAAAATTCAATAGGGAAAAATAAATTTCAATAAAATATTGATAAAATACTAGGTTTGGTAAAATCTACCTTCAACAATCACCCCATATCACAATGGTGAGTCCAAATTCACTTGTTTGAATGGATAAGGAGATTGTTTTGTTCCTTAGCATTTGGGGTTTTTTTAATTGAAAAATCTAGTAAAAAACCTATTTTTGTAGTGATGAGGGTTGAATAATGATGTCCCCAAAAAGTGGGTTCTTGGTTCAGATGTTGTGTTGATGCAATACGATGCATTCAGATGATAAAATTTTGGCATTAAAACTTAGGGGGGCGGGGGGGGAGGGGGAAACCCTGCTAGTTCTTCCTACCCATTTATTGTCTGATAATTGATAGAAAGATGGTATGGATGTGTATGACTCTTAAACTTCCATTGGCCTATCTATGTTAGATCTATAAAACAAGGTAGGGTATTATACATAAAGAAGGCAACAATTTATTACATCCTCACTAGGGTTTTTTTTTTTTTTTTTTTTTTTTTTTTTTTTTTTTTTTTTTTAATTTTAAATCTTCCTTTTTTGGTATAATAAAAAAAATAGGTAGAAAAAAAAA
>Ga0116227_10006682_pt1 | contig 23177 bp, 10 predicted proteins | sample S1TSphgellanicum_FD_89693 | JGI IMG/M metagenome (GOLD analysis project Ga0116227, IMG submission 89693) | Host-associated microbial communities from peat moss isolated from Minnesota, USA - S1T2_Fb - Sphagnum magellanicum MG | ecosystem: Host-associated > Plants > Peat moss > Unclassified...
TCTAAATATCTCCCAATTTTGAATTGGGTTTTTTGTTTTGTGTTTTTAACTCTTTTATATTTGTGAGGAAAAAAAAGAGAAAAAAAAAAAAAAAAAAAAAAAATGATGTGGTTGAAGAAAGTAATAATTTGTTTATTGTTAGATTTTATGATTGAAAAAATGATGGTGTGGGGGGGGGGGGGGGGGGGGGGTTAGATAATTATCCAACCTATTTTTTTATCACCTTATTATTATTTAATTTTCTAATATATATATAAACCATCTTATGTTAATTATAATCCATTATTTCAGATTATTACATACCATGTATTATAATTAAATGGACTATTTGAATAGAATGTACCCTATTTCTTAACTAATTAACTTATAATTTTTACCCAACAACCAATATATTGCACCTTATATTTTTTACCTTTTTTTTAATTAGTGTCCCCCCCATTTGGGAAGTTATTAAATAGTTAGACATATTTTTCTAATGTGTCCCCAAAGTCTTGGGCATGCTCCTAGCTCCATTCATTGGACAAAAAAAAGGTATGGGGTTCCATGATGAAATTAAGATGAATTCAATATGTTGAACTCAAGATGAAATCAATAGACACAAATCAAGAAATATAATGATTATTGAAAATTAGAGCCAAAATGGTGCACAAATGAGGCACAAACAACTCACATTCCAAAAACACACATGATCTAGATTTGAAAGGAGTTGCCATTTTCCTCCCTTATAATATATTCTATGATTGATGGTAGGGACTACGTCAAAATGGTTAAAATTCTCAAAATATTCAAAATTCCCAATTTGAAAATTTGAAAATCCCAAAATCATAAAATTATGTAAGAAGGACCCTATGATTTTGTGGGTTCATAATTCTAATATATAAACTTTTATATGGGAACTTTGAAAAGAAAAAATGAAACCCTTGAAGAAATTTTTTCAATGTTGTATCACAAATTCCATTCAAAGGTCATTTGACCTTTTGACCTCTTTGTTAATTGTTTTAATAGTCAAAAACCATTTTTTGACCATAAATTGTGTTTCAGATCTCCAAATGGGGAATTTAACCTTGTTTTAAACATCTTTTTAAAAGACTTTTCAAATGGTTTAAAAGGGGCACATTTCAAAAATTTGGGACACCTTGAAATTCTAATTCACAAATTGATTATCATTTGGGAATGTTTAAGATTCATTATCTTATGTTGTCTTGCATTTTCACACATTTGTGAGAATGTGTTTGAATTTCAAGACATTATTTTAACTTGTTTTCCTTCTCATGCCTTAGTATCAGTCATGACTCCAATGTCGAGGTCATACTTAATCTCCTAGTTGGTTCAATCCCATTTGGAAGCATTTAATTTCTTTCATCTTGAGAAGGATTTTTTTGTTGTCCCTCTTAGGAGTGGACTATGCACTCAAATTAAGGTCATAACATTTTCCCTCATTTAAAAATAAAATAAAATCACTCATTGATGTTATGGGACTTTGTTTGAAGTCTCATGGATAATTCATTTGTAGTTAAAAGTTAAGTCATCAACTTTGTTTTCTACTCAACTTCACATTCTTTCATGCTTTTGTTACAATTTCAAAACAAGGGTTGTGACATTTCTTTGTTTTTGAATGAGTTTGGTTTTGTTCATAATGTATGCATACATGACTTGGTTTGCTTTGATCAATGAACCAAAGGGGGCTTTTTTAACCCTTGTAACCCTTGTACTTGAAGCATTGAAAAGTTAAAATTAACTTTCAAAGGTGAAATATTATTCAACTTTTGGTCCCAAGATGAGAAAGTTGAATTGATGAGATATTTTAAAATAATTTTTGAAGTAAAATCAAGTAATGGGTAGTTTTCAATGAAGCCATATTTCATGCAAGCTTACAAAAAAACACTTTTAAAACTCAATTTACATCATTGACAAATAATACATAGGTCAAAAATTAGAATGATTTGCATTTCCAATATGGCATTTGTTGATTTAGTTACCAATGATTTGTGTACTTAATATGCTATTAACATTTTGGCCAGATTAATAATTTAAGTGGTTTTAAAAAAAATGTAGGAACAAAATGTATTAAATATCAAGACCAAAAATTGGAAGATAATTTATCATGATAACTTGCTTTATGTCCATATAGAAAAAAACAATTTCAATAATGGGAAGGCTTGGATCAAACTTCCATGAACCTATAATGGTGGTTTTGAAACCAATAGTATATAGCAAAACCATTAGTTAACAAGTGTTTTAATGTGATGTGCCCCCGAAAACTTGTTCTAGTTAAATGAATTAAATTTGGCCAAATCTAAATGTTAGTCATTCATTATATTAGAATTAGATTAATTTATTTATAGCAATTGATCACCAATCACCAAAGGAAAAAGTTGATTTCATTACAATTTGAAGGCACCAAAATGTCTATGAATTCACCTTAATGTTAATTAATTATTTTGTGAATTGGGTTTCCATATTAGTGTATACCATAGTATCTTGGCTGTTTTGGCGTTAAATAATTGAAAATTTAAATCATTAAAAATTTCAATAATTATTAGTCAATACTCGTCAAAAATTTTCAAACCTTAAATTGACCAATTCTAAAATTTTCGCAATGCCAAAACTTTCAAATGTTGTAAACTATCAAAACATTTCATGTAAACAAGATCCAAGGTCATGAATCAAGCAGGGATGAGGATTGCATTGGGTAAAGGAGATTTTTTAGAGTAATTTGGTTCCAATAAATCTTGATTTAGCCCCTTATCGATGAAAATTTGCATTTTCAAAGCTCTTGGTCTTTAGCTTTTAGTGAATTGTTTGTGGGTGACAAGCCTAGAGATCTGTTTTCAGAAGAGGAAAAAAAAAAGGCATATGCGAAGATCTGGTATTAAAAGTTGATGTTGATTTTTTAATGGTAGGACAAACTTGTGAAAATTGTGTTGTTTCAAAGATTTGTTAAGTTGAAGGTTTGGTTGCCGCCATATCTAGCTTCCATTCCGCAACAACAACAATAGAAAAGAGTAGTAGACATCATTGGTAGTTGCAACTTTTCGGTTCATGATTTGCACACATAATACATGTTTAACTTTTTTCTCAATGGTTTGTTTATTGGCTTTTTCTCTCCTTATCTTATTGGCGCATGTGCATAAGCTTGTCCCCGACAATAATAACACCACCACGTAATGGGTCCACAATTTTACTCCCCCAACTCCTCTTCTTCCATCTCCATCTTTAAGGTTGCAAATCTTTGTTTTTGAAGTTATTAAACTTTTTGTTGTTGGCCAGTTTCTCACAACACCTCACACTTTCATTGGTTTGTGTGCACTCACTACTAAAACACGTGGGTGCACTTCACTAGTCCCCGTTCACTAGAGTAGTGAATTCATTGCTTTTTCATTGGTCCCCATTCATTACAACCATTGAATTCCCTCAAAATCTAGTGAAATCACTTGGTGTACAAGGACACCTTTTGTTGTAGTGACTTTGTGTGTAGGTAACATGAGTAGACCAATTTACCATGATTTTACTAGCTTTAACATTGGAAGAATGTTATGACTCTTAGGTAGTTTGTGGATATGGTGAAAAATTAAGGCTTGGTTAAACCAAATGCAATAATTGTGTGGACTATAGCTCCCCCATAGAAAAAATCAGAACAACTTTTGAACTCAAAAACCTTCAAGAATTATCCAAATTTGTTGTCATGTCCTTTGTGAACTTGTTTTGCCCAAGACCTTTTGCAATGTAATCAACATGGTGCAGCCATGATTTTTGCTATTAAAATTTCTGTAGCAATTCTAGATCTTGTGCAAATTCTTGTAGTAACTTTGGACAGGCTTGTGTAGGATTCTTGTGGTAGTTTTATTATTGTGAGCTCTTGGATTTTGAATTTTTTTTGTTGTTTGTTTGTTGCAAACTTGTGGACATGATGACTTCGTTGTTGGGTCCTCGGGTGCTGGCAAGTCTATTTTTCTATTTGCTTTGGTTGACAAACTGGATTCCAATCTGGAGGTGAAAGAATTTATCACTCTCAAGCTCCACAAAATGTCACAACCCTAACATTGGGTTCACAACTGGGGGAAAGTGCAAGGGATGAAGCCCAATGACTCCCAAGTGCACTCCCACTTTGGGAGTTGCATTTGTGCAAGAATTTCGAATGTTCAAAGCCTTGGTTGGAAGAAAAAACAAGAACCAAATTGGGCCCCTAGTATACCATTGGAAATGTATTGAAGTGTAAATGCTTAAAGTGTCCTATTATTCATTTAGACCTTATGTGCATGAATTATGATCAAAAGAAAAGCTAGGAGTCAAATTGGGAATTTGACTCCCAACCACAAATCCCTTTAGAGCAAAGGTCAAATGATTTTTGATAAGGGAATGAAATACACCGTTGAAAATATATTTTTGAGGGATATAAGCTAGTCCCCTTGCATGTTCCATAAAGGCTTGATTTGAAGAAGATATGAGCATCCAAGTTTTTGGGACAACAAAAGTCCCAATTTTGGAATTCTCACTTATAAGTCCCAAGAAAAAAATGCCATTCGGATGTAGCCCCCATGGATAATCATTGAGTATACTATAAAGAGGGGAGTGGTGCCTCCCCCCAAAGGTTGTGAGCCATGTAAAACTTGTGTTTGAGGTTGTCCTTACTATGTCAGCCACATCATTTACATTTAATTTGCATTAATGCCTCTTTTTTTGGTTGTGTAGGTTGATTCTAACTTAAACTCTTACTTGTGAGTTCATCCTAGTCCCATCCGGGAGCTCTAGCACGCCTTCCTACCCTTGAAATGTTGCAAGCTAAGGAACGTGCCCCAATTTTTTTTTTTTGTTGTTTCATTTTGGGACCCACATTTGGGTTTCTTAAGAAGTTTGGGGGTGCATCACAAAAAATCCATTTACACACAAAATTAATTATCTAGTTCTTGGATTATAGATTGGAGGAAATGTTTTTAGATGTGGGAAAAATGTTTCAACCAAGATTGGCAATTAGACTAAAAATGTTTTGGTGTGACAATTGTGAAAACTCTTATTCAAACTGATTCAAAATCTGATGTTGTATTTGTATTTGTATGTGATGAGAGACATCATCCAAAGGAGTAGGTAATTTGAAAGGAAAATACCTACCACATAGTTTTTAACAAAATTGTTATAGTAATTAATTTTGACACTACAATTCTTCATATTATTTTCTGTTTCCTAACCAATTTTCGCAATTGTGATTTTGATGTGTTTGGACATGTAGATGATTGAATTGAGACAAAATTTTCTTGCAAACTTTCTTCCATGATTGTTGATATTAGAAGTGTCGGGTTTGCATTTAGATCTTCTTCCATTTGCTCTTCAATACTTTGAGTGATCGTGAACAACAATGTAGTAGTATTGGCCTCTAATGTAGCAAGTTGGAGCTCGGTTCCAAATGTTCTTGTGATTCCTATCTTATCCCATCCTTTCACAATTGTGCTCTTCATTTCCTTCACCTTCATCCATGCAACATGCAAGTAGTTACACATTCTTGGTTTGAAGTTACTCATCTTGAAATCATCACATGGTTCTTGTCCATTGTCAATATATTTTTTAATGATTGATGTAATCCATGTATTGAATTCAACTTTGAATGCATACTTTAGTGTTCGTGTAAAATCAAATCTATAGGATGTAGTTCACTTGTGTAATTTGCTAGTATGAAGATGACCATAATGTTGGGGTGATTTTTTTTCATCCAATTTATAAATTCCTTGCTTTTGTGTATAGACTAACAATCCAACAACCATACCATTTTTTGATGTTTTGGCAAACTTAATTGTTCAATTTGTGAATGCAAATATGGTAGCAAATTTTTTTGAACAAATTTTTTTATGGTCTCAAGGGTTGACAAATGATTCCCACCAAAGGTGAAATTCCATCCATTGTTGATGCACATGAATTTTCTTTCATTGTTTAAAGGTAGTGTTCTATGCATGATACTTGTAAAAGCAACTTGAGGGGGCAGGAACAATCCATCCACAAATGACGAAACAATGAGTATCACTTGTTTCTAGTCCTCAATCCTTGATACCTTCATGTGTTTTGCACCCTTATTTTCTCATGTTTATTTTTTGCTATTGGCACAAGGTGTAATCCATTTTGGTCACTCTTGACCCATTGGGGTTATAGGAATGTTGTAAGTTTTTAGAAGGTAAGCAACCTTATAACTCATTTCTCACCCTTGTTGACCCCAATCATTTGGAAATTTACTTGTTGTAGTTGTTTCCACTTTGAAAGTCTAGTTCATGTATTGTTTCAAAAATTGATGAATCCATTCTCTTGTGACCTTGAAACCTTCAGGTGCATTGTGTATGACTTCACAAGCGAGAGATTCTATCATGCCCCACATTATGGGTTGTATTGTGGAGGTAGAAAGTGGTTGACATGCCTTTCTCATTTTATGGAACATGGTAACCAAGGTATTTTGAAGCTATGGATATTCTTCAAGTACCAACATGTTGTATTTGGTCTTTTTTATGGCGGTCCCAAGTTGTTGTGCATGAATGTAGTTTGGTTTTAGATCACCGTGGGGTGTAAACCAATCCCACAAACTTGGCCTCCCTAGTTTTTCATATGGATTTGGGACTCTAGGCTTCATGTAAGCTATTTTTAGGAAGTGCAGGGCTCGAGAATTGTTACCATGTTTTTTTATAATAGCCATGATGGGTGGCCAAAGATTCAAGACAAATTAGTTGGTGTACTCCACCCTTCTCTTTTGTTGGTTTCCAGTTCTTGTGTGTTGTCCTTCACTTGCTTCTCCATTGGCCTCTTCACTTGCCTTTCCATTAACTTTTTGTTTTGATTTCTTGGTCAAATAACAATAAATATATTTTCGTGGCCTACCTACTAACTACTTTTCCACTAATTTCAAAATGGTTTTGTTTAAAACCATACATGCATAGAGTAAGTCTATTTCATCTTGTAATGCAATCTCTCTTTCCTCACTTGTGATTTTCTTGAAGATATAAATAAGTGTATTTTGATGCTACTTTTGGTTTTCCATCTTTCATTAAACATTCAACAAAATCTTTGCAACATCCATGCTCTAAACCAACAAAATATTTCTCAACAATTGTTCATATCACTCCATCTTGCTTTTATCAAAACATAATTTAACACAATCTTAGAAAACAAGAAGCTTGAAAAGTTGATGGTAATTCAAGAAAATATCTGACACGAGTTCTTTCTTGCTTTCAAAGATTTGAAGATTAAAATGGATGAATAATGCTTTATATCCATGTACTATAAAATAATAATTGATGAATTTTATTATATTGCTTTTTTAAAAACTCAAAATGAAAATTTCAAAATAAATTAAATATTCGGCATTGAATTGCTCAAACAACCAAAGTACTATGGTAATGTAAGCTATTCTATGTAGTGCATTAAAAAGACTTATAAACCTTGGTTGTATTCATTAATTTTTTGTATCAAGACAAAAAGATATTGTAGGAGCTTGAGGAACATATTAAAATGAAATGCTTTGCATTCAATCCTCTCAATCACATTAACTACATAAACCAAAAAAATAGTTAAATGGTTAGTGTGATTGGAACCAATTTTGGTCATGCAGAGGTCATTCCCATTTTATTCCCAACAATGTGCAAAAAAAAGTGCAATTTATTGAGAAAATATATAATTTATTACAATGTAAACAAGGTGCCTATAATTGATTAAAATATGAGTATTAAAATGTAAATAAGATGCCCATTGAAAATATGATTAAAATATAACTATAATATTCCATTTTTTACAACATATTAAAAAATATCCTTTTATTTTAGGTGTTTTATAAAATATACAAAGAGTGAACCCCTTTGGATTTTGGTTCATCAACTAGCCATGAATTCACATTGGACTCATTGTGATTTAGACTACCATGTTTTAGACTTGAAAAAAGATATCATTCTTCATAACTTTCCATTGAGCTTACCATGAAATGACAAATTCCCACTTGGGACTCCCCAGACACATGTTTGATATTGAAACAAAAGTTGCTTTCAAATTTCATCTAGTCATAACTCCCTTGAAATGCAACCAAATTGGACATGCAACCACATTTTATACTAATCCTTGAAGAGATCTTTCCAATATTATATCAAGCTTTTAATTGGACACAATTTTCTTTCCACATTGCACTATAGATGTGCGGGACATTTATGGACAATTGGAAACATTGAGACATTTTTGTTTTGACTTCTCAAATTGTCTTACAAGTTTAAAATGATTTTTTGGGGGGCATGTTGCTCCATCCATTATAGCTCATTTCAAGAATTTTATAATGATATAAAATCACTAATTTTAAACAAGGTTTAATATTTGATCCCCAAACCTTGCCCCAAAAATTTGAAACTATGTGAAAATCCCCATTCCTAAAATAAAATTCCCAAAAAAAAACACATGGGAAAATGTTGGAGGTTTCTCACTTTCACATGTTGTCACACACTTTCAAGTCACTTCAAGAAATATTTCACCCATGCAATGCCTTGGCATCATAACCATCTTATTTCGCTGGTTTTGCCTTAGCCTTGGTCGCAAGTCCAAAGCTTGTCACAAGTCCAAAGGTAAGGTCACAACAAAGGGATTGCCATGACTGTGCTCACATTCCATTTTACAATTTAATGAATTTCAAAGTAAAGATTTTTTTTTTTTCAATTTAACACACTTGACATTCATAATCAAAGGAACTAAAATCTGAAATTTTGTTTATGAAATTTCTATTTTGTTTCCACATCACTTAACCATATGGAACAATTTCATAAAAATGTAATTGTTATGATACAACAATTAGAACTTCTTACATTTTTTTGTCACCTTCACATTAGGAAAGCAAAAATGGTTGCCTTCACTCCAAACTCCAAAAACTAAAGGGGGTCTCCATGACTAATGAAACGTTTTACAATTAGATCATAAAGACATAACCAACCTCATCCATGTTGATGATCCAATCACATGCACTTAATATTACACTCATCAAATAGTTTGTTTTCACAAACTCATACTTAGATCCCCCGGTGTTTAGAAAAATAGTGGATTACTATTTCCATACAAGGCTCCAAAATCACGGTAGTGGACATTATCATGATGTCCACAAGTGAAGTTGAATATGACATGATGAAAAAAATAGGGGATGAAACTACTTGCTAGTCCAAAACTAGTTCACAAAAGGATTTGAACCCCAATTCTAGTATCCCATGGAGCACAATGCTTCATCACATTGCTTTTGTACCTCGCCTTTATTATTTCAAATAATGAAGAATTGTCAAATGATGACATGGTCCCCAATTTCCAAAAATTAGTGCACATTTCAACTTACTTTACAAATGTACCTATGTTGATTGGGCTTGAGACAAGAAACAAAGGTTCAAATTGGTGCCCACACTATGTTAACTTTAATGAACAAGTTTAGCATATGAAAATGCCTAGGAAAATTATCACACAAAAGTAATGAAACAAGTTCAAATATAAAAAAGGGTATTTACTGAAAATGCCCACCATGCCAACTTTTGGAGGCATCTCTACCTTCAAAACATTAAGGTGGGTTGGTGATATTTTCAACTTCTATTTGGGTTGGTCCAAATATGATACCACATGATGCACATGTTGATACTTGACACCATTTTGATGGCAAGTTCCATCAAATTAAATAGATTACCATAGTCAAGGGGCATCTTCAAAATGTGTCTGTCGAATAATTAATTAATTTTGAAGATTTGATGTCAAGAAAAAGAGTAATTCCAGAATATTTTAGAATATTATTATTATTTAAAAAAAATTCTTTGAAAAAATGATTTTTTTGAAAATTTCAACATTTCTACAAATAACATAATTAGTTGTCAATGCACTGGAGTTTAAAAAATAAAATGGAACCAGGACTCAAGGTTCTTTTTGAAAAGCTAGAACCATAAGATGTTGGTGTAAATCACTAAAGTCCAATTAAAAAGTTATTTTTACATGCAACCACAGATGAAACAAAACAAAAAAGAAAACCCAATTTTTTTTTGCAATTTTCAAAAATTTCAAAAATATTGAAATTTCGGTAATTTCACAAGAAACTCAGAAATTAGAGCTTTATTTTTCATATTTCCAAATATTTAAATTAAAATTCCAACTGGCATAATTTCGGCACCATAATAAACACTGAAAGGGCTCCATCATCCCCTTAACAAATAGTAGTACCCTATTGTTACTTCTATTAATCAGATGGATTTCCTCTCAACATTTTTTTAATTTTTTAATTTTTTGGAGGGGCAATGAACCATTTTGATTGGCCCATCACCCAAAAAAAAAAAAAAAGAAAAAAAAAAAGAAAAACCTCCTCAAACTAACTAGAAGTTTTTAATGTGAAGATGTAGTGCCTCCCCCTTTGGCCCGATCTATATAAGTGAGAAGGAGAGGACCTTGGGCAAACCACATGAGTTGAAAGTATGGTGCTATTGGGAAACCCTAAACCTAATATTGGTATAAGGCAAAGTAGCTATCTAGTTGAGAGCATGGTAACACTTGAAGGCTTTTTACCATTCAATTTCAAGCATGATATCCTTTCATATTTGGCTATTCAAAAAATTATACATACATCGCAAAACAATGTTCACATGTTGAGTTTCCCTATTTTTTGTAATGGGTTTGCACTTTGGCCCCCGATGGCATAGGTCACACTAGTATACCCGATATGATGATCTCAAGCTTATACTAAATTGGTAATGGTATATGGTGGGTATGATGGTCTCAAGTCATACCCAACAACTAGTATGTATGACCTTCAATATGAGTACCACATACCCGGGTTGCATGCCCACCATATATACCAGGACAACACTGCTAAAGACTGACCGAGCAAGCTAACCACCATGGTTAGCTAGGGACACCTTGAACCCGAAGTGAACCAACACCTACAATGGTACCTTCACCTTCTTGAGTAAGGTCTCTTAGGGGCCCATGGTAAGTAAGTAAGGAAGCCCAAGAGATGTTTTATTTGGACTCAAGAGACTCGGATTTCTCCTAAGCATGGGGGATATTTATAATATTTAGAAGCAATTTAAATGAATTTTGGTGTTTTTATACTATGGTATGAGTGAGTGATTTTTATATTATTATTATTATTATTACTATTATTGGCGACAATTGAAAGGAAAACCCTGAATTTCGCCCCAACCAAGAAAGAAAAGAAATGAAATGAAAAGAGACGAAAAGAAAAAACTAGTTGAAAACCAAAAAAAAAAAAAAAAAAAAAAAGAAAAAAGAGATGCAAATTGTTGTGAAAATTGACAGGGCCAAAGCCAACAAATTCACCCAAACAAGAATATTCTTGAATTGATTCTCTTTGCTTCATTATTCGCGGTACTCGATGAGGATCATCCGAGTCACAAAAGTCAACAGATTCGCTGAAAACCGACCAATCATGAGATTCCCCGAACGAACGAACGAACGGACGAACAAACGAAAGAACGAACCAAACTTGAAAGGTCAAAGCCCTTGTCTCCCAGATGCGGGACCAGACGAAGGGATCCTAAGGTGTGCGAGCCCAGGGAGTACCAAATTTCCGTAGGACGAGTGCGGGGGAGAAGAGAAGAGAAAAGAGAAGAGAAGAGGAGGAGGAAGAGGAGGTGGAGGATTTAGATCTTGTGTATGTTCTTTGTGGAGAGGACTGAGGAGGAGGAGTAGTAGTATGTAATGGAGGAGTTGCAAGCTGGTGGTGCAGCAGGAAGATGGAAAGAAGAAGCAGAAGAAGAGGAAGAGGAGGAAGAAGAAGGAGAAGTAGAAGACAGTAGTGGTAGAGTTGAGAAAGCGGTGGAGTTCAAGGAGAGGATGACTCCAGCTAGTAGTGTTATTAGCTCTACGACGCTGAATGGCAGGAGTAATGAAGCTGCTGCTGCTTCTGCTGCTACTGTAGAAGTAAGGCGTGGAAGCTTCTCCTCCTCTTCTGATCCGGTTCGACGGCAAGCCGTAACTGCAAAGAAAGGGAGACCTCCTCAACTGTTTCCTCAAGCTGTTGCCCCTTCTTCCACAGAACAAGGAGGTGTATTCGGTAATTTGTCACAACGCCAAGACAACGATAACGACGATGTTGTGAAGAAGAAGAAGCTTCCAGCAAAGCAAAACCCATCAACATCGACCCATGACGCCCCTCCTCACCCACAAGGAGGCGGCCTTCCTCGAACCACTTACAGACGCCCGCAGCAGCAGCAGCAGCAACAGCAGGAAAGCGGTTACGACTACGACAGTTCCGTGGGGGGAGCAGCAGCGTCTGGAATGACCCTACAGAAGAAGAAGAAGAAGAAGGAGCCTGTTGGGGTGGTGGTGGTTCCGGCTGATCAGAATTTCAGCATGATTACACACGCTGGGGATCGGTCGCCATCTTCGTCCTTCTTCTCCAATGAACTTGGAATTCCTCCACATCTACAGGCTCCGCCAGATCATCATCAGGATTTCAGCATGATTACGCAAGCTGGAGAGAGGCCACCCTTTGACGAGTTTGGAATCCCTCTGCATCTAAAGGCTTCTCCAGATCATCATCATCAGGATTTCAGCATGATTACACAAGCTGGAGAGAAGCCATCCTTTGACGAGTTTGGAATTCCTCTACATCTAGAGAACTCACGTGGCAGCAGCAGAGGCGGTAGCAGAAACATTCAGGATTTCAGCATCATCACCACTCACAGAGGAGATGAGCCTGACCAACTTTCATCTTTCAATGATCCGAGACTGTTCTCTTCCTATCAGAGCAGCTTCAACCAAAGAGCTGGAGCAAATGGTGGATACCAGGATCAATACATCACACCTGATGTTGGAGATGTACCTCTATACAAGCCGACACAATGGGGAAAACAGCAGCAGCATCAGCAACAGCAGCAGCATCATCAGCAGGGACTTAGGCGTGGGCACACCATGCCCACCCATCATGACAAAGGTCAGCAACAGATAGGGTACTGGGAAGCGTTAGAAGCCGAAGAGCATGCACATCCGGTTATGCGGCACGAAACTCATCATCATGCCATGTCCTTACCAAGAACAGCAAGATACCAATCCTCTGACAATCGAATCCCTGAGATGTACAAGAGAGCACCACCACACAAGTTTGCTGAATCTCCTCGATCCCCTAATTTTGAAGCTGCTCCAGCTCCTCGACGATCTCCTGGACCTCGCTACTATGAAGGTCCAGGACATCGAGCAGCTGCTGCTGCAGGCTCTGTTGCATGGGAGAATCAGTCTGCCATGGATTCCAACAATCCAGACAGATTCAACACTGTACAGTATGGAATGCCGCAAAATCATAGAGGGAAAACTTCAACCCAGTGGAAAAAATCTAAAGATCCAGAAGTTGTTTGTTGCACTATCCTGTGATGCTAACGAATACTAAATTCTTCTCCAGTGATGGTTTCCTCCTTGGCACACAGGTAGATAGTAAAATACTCCAATGCAGCTTATTGTACCTTCACCATGAACAAAGATGATATTTTCAGAATGCAGGTGATCCTTGATAAGATCCAGGATTTGCTGCTTCTCCAGCAAATTCCTGAGATTTTGTCTTTTTCTCCCCTTGTTCAAAAATGTTTGTGCAAGGTGGATGTGACAGGCTGCTTTGAGTTCAGAAGTCATGATCATAAAGGAGGAGATCTGCAAGGGATCACATGTTTCATCTCAAGGAGAAACCAAAGAGAGCAAGAACAATAATTGCAGCCAGCTTGCCAGCAGCCATCATGTAAAATGTCTTACTGTCACCCATACATTCCATAATCCACAGCTTTGTGAGGAAGGGGAAGATAGTAGTAGTAGAATCTTTTATGCAATGTTGCTGTAGGAGAGATTGTCTCTTGAAACATCCTTTGTGACAGAATTCAAGCCTCAGATTCAACTCCCCTTCGTCTGAATAAATCTGGTGTAGTGATTTGCAAATGATGTCCTCGTTTTCCTCCCTCAGCCCAGCTGCTGAACTCCAGAGTTGATCACTGGGTCACTGCACAACAACAGCTCTAACAATGCAAAATCTCTGAACATTGAAGTGAAAAACTGCATCCTTGGAAGCACAATCACTGACTTCTCTCCAGCACAGATCCTAGACATTTCAGCTTCTGCTGCAATCTACACATTTATCAGAAGGTTTGGTTCCCTGCTAGAATCTATGATATGGGTCCTCCACATTCTCAGATAAACCTTGTCCACAAAACACATACATGAAGCTAAAGAAACAATGCTTCTAAATATGCACAAATAATGTGATAGTACAGACCTGAACTCTGTTAGCTTGCTTGAATGCACTTGAAGAATGCATTGCTTGGGAATTCCACCCAATGTCTTGTATGATGCAAAGCTGTGATCAGCATTTTCAGTTACATGTACAATTTTTGGTGGCATTTGTGAAGAGTGCATGCAAGATTCAACCGTAAGATGGCAAACTTAGACTTCTTCTCCTTTTGATACCAAATAAATTCATGAATGTATGATTCATCCTCATGCCCAAAGTCCAAGGATCTCACAGTCATATCCACAAAAACCAGAAAGTTGATAGTTTCTTTCTCAGGATGACAATGGTCAGAAAACTTTGCTACTGTAACCCCAACAATGTAGCAACCCACTCGCCCACCAACCCCAAAGAAGCCCGCAGCAACCCACCAAGCTGAGGAAACAACCCTGCAACCACCATTCACGAGACCTCAAGGTCATTCTTGCACATTTTTTCAGATTTACATTTGTATGTTTGCATTCTACGCATTGAGAGAGGTGTGAGGAAATCTGAACAACTGTGCCTCTGGGGAGAGAGAGGAGAGAGAGAGAAAGATTATTTAGACAGGTTTAAGAGAAGAACCCAAAACCCTAAACCCTTCCTGCCATCGACTATAGCTCCCGCCTTCCTTGGGTTCTTTCGCAACATTCTCCCAAAACGCATTTAGCAGCTTCTACGGATTTGCCTAATCTACAAAACTTTAGGTTTGTGGAAAATACACACACACACTCACATTTGTGTGTGTGTGTGTGTGTGTCTCTCTCTCTCTCTGTGTGTGTGTGTCTGGAGTTCCTTGTTCTGAAGGTCTGTCTCTCCAGAGAATGGAAGTACTGGTTCCGAATGCCGCCATTTCATGGTGGAAGCAAAAGCCATAGAGAGGAAAAGCTCAGCTGCAGCTTCCTTCTTCACACAGTAGTGACACGCAATGGCTTTGGGAAGGCGAGCAATTCATCAATTGGACGGCTGTCTTCTGATGATGATGTCCGAATCATCAAGAGCAGTCTAGGATCAAGCCTCGTTGCTGCTTGCTCAACAAAACAAACTCGGAAACAAATCTCACCAGATCTCGTCAAGGTTTAGAAATTGCAAAAACAGCAGCAGCAGCAGCAGCGCTCGCTGGTATGTATTTCTGGTACCTATCCACAACCCTTTTTCTTTCACAGACTGCTTGAAGCTGCTGTAGTAGGTATAGCTACTGCTGCAGGAATTCGCTCATTTCTCAGTTCCTGTGCTTGCTTGCTTGCTTCCCCTGGAAGGGAATCAAGCAAACCCTAAACCCATAAAGAAATTCCTGGACACCGCCACTCATGTTGCAACCATCTTAATTCTGTTGACTTCTTCATCATCATCATCAGATTTTCACCATTGTGCTGCAGCAATTGAAATCCACTTGTGTCTGGGGTTTGTGAGGTTTTTGCTTGCGCATCATGGCTGTTACAACTCCTCATTCCATAAACCCTCTCTGTTTTCTGCATTCCATATGTGCTCGGCATCCATAAAAAACTTCTGGACACCACCCAGCCATTTGCAACCATCTGAATTCTGTTGGATTTTTTTTCTTCATCACCAGATTTTCTCCATTGTGCTGCAGCAATTGAAATTCACTCGCATCTGGGGTTTTGTGAGGTTTTTGCTTGTGCATCATGGCTGTTACCACTCGTCATTCCATCAACCCTCTCTGTTTTCTGCATTCCATATGCGCTCATCGTCCATTTGCTTGTTCACAACTCTCCAACAACAAGCGGCACAAGGCAAATGGGTTGCTTATTGGACTCTTGCAAAAAACTGGAAGCTGTGGTGGTAGGATGAGATTCATCTTGCATCATCATCTGCAAACAAGAGTGGTGTCAGACCTCTGCAATGCTGCCCTGCAACAAGCAAGCTCCACATCACCATCTGCAGACTCTTCCCTGGCTAAAGTCTCCACCAGCAGCCAACGAAAATCAGTCTTCCTAGGGTAAAGTACTCTTTCATGACTATCATTTTTTTTCGATCTTTTCTTTCCCTTCTTTGTTTGCACATCAATCAATCTTTCAGGCAACAGATCCATGATCCCCAATTGACAATTTCTGCAAGAATAAAGAGAGAGAGAAATCCATTAGTATCTGTATGCAATGGATTTCAACATTGAGAGAGAGAGAGAGAATGACCATCTGCAAAATGCTGTTGTTTCTGAATTCATATATTGAATTCAGTGATGCTTGAACATTGTGCATTGTTTCTGAATTCAGTGATGCTCACAAGCATGCATACATTCATGCATTTGCTTGAACATTTCACATTTTGGGATATTTGTCTTGTGGTTTCTGCTTACCAGTTTTTTTGCTTTTGGTGGGTTTTGTATGCTTCTTTTTCTACCAACCAGGCCTGTGGAATACAATCGGCTACTACCATGTACACAACATATTTTACCTGCACGAATTGAGCACATGCTTGTTGAACAGGAGGGCAATATTGTTGATATTGTGTCCACTGCTCTTGCACTCCCACCTGCGTAAGTCATCATCTCCCCCCATAAACATCCATCCTCTTCAGTTGTGACACAATGAGAGCAAACCACACCAAAAACATTTGCAAGAGAATTTTGCAGAAAGTTTCACTTGTGACTATAATTCAGACAGAGAAAGAGAGGGGGGTATATAATAGCACAAAAGGTAGATTTTTTTTCCTTTCCTCAGCATAGGTGCAGCAGCATGGTGAGCTCAGGATTCACATAGTTATAAATGGAAAACTTAGAAGCTCCTGCATCTATAAATCTTTGGATCTGTCTACTGCCAAAACCATGATTGATATGCAAAGAGGATCAGCAATTTCTGGAAAACCCATGATCTATATGTGGCAAAGATAACAATTATTTTTTATTGTGACAGTTATGTGGCAGATCTCATACATTTTGGAGCAATGCATTATGCTCTGGAGTGTCCTACTCCCCTACCCACAGCTTCTTCTGAGCAGCTGGAGCTTTACAATAGGGTCACCCGTTTGCGTTCCCTTCAGAAGAAACAGCGGGCTTCCTTGAAAGGGAAGACCATGAAGGAGGCACAAAAGGTGTTCAGAGTTACAAGTGAAGATTTTCATGTTGAAACTGGTACTTATTTGCGGGTGCATGTCCATCCCAAGCGTGCTCCAAGGTCCTTCAATCCATCTTTCCCTTAATCACCATATTTTTCCATGATCGCCATGACCCTATTCAACCAATTTTTGTTAAAAGTGTTACTTCCTTGACAGCAATGCAATAAATAGTAATAGTTGTTTGCACACTCTTCTCAACACAATTCTTCCCTATTTCAATGCTTTTATATCAAAAATTTCTGCTGCACTTGTGCGATTTTGGCTGTTCGTTTGCACAATCTCCTTCAACAAGCTACTTTTGATTTGTGTTGTTGTTATGGGTGCAGAGTATATGAGATCGACTGGTTGTCAAGGATCATAGCTGAGACAGACTCTTATGTGGTCCTTGACAAACCTGCAGGTGTCTCTGTATGTTTCTGAGCCCTGGTTACACAGTGGGATGTTGCAATTCTTGGGCTTTTGTGTAGTCCTCTGCAATGTGTGCAATATCCACCGTAGTTTCACAGTAGTATAGAAAAATGCATGAAATTCTAGTGTGGAGTGGAGAGCACAGTGCAAGGGAATGCCCTAACGGATGTTATGTCACATGTGCCAATGTCAGGTGGGTGGTACAGTTGACAATCTGGAAGAGATGTGTGCAACATTTGTGGGGCGGGCATTAGGGCTCAAAGATCCACTAATTGTCACTCATCAGATTGATACATGCACTGAAGGATGGTATGTCCTCATCTTTCATGATCAGTATCACCATGTCTTCTACAAATACTAATATTGTTTTGGTTACTACATCCTGGCAAGCCAAAGATTATGGTCTCAAGTGGTTCCCAGTCTGACATGGTTGGCTGTTGGTTTATTGTTTTGCAGTGTAGTGTTTGCAAAGACAAAGCAATTCTCTTCACATTTCCACATGTTGCTCAGGGTCAGTTGTTTCTTTTCACATAATCTCCTGTTTTAGAGGCAGTCATTCACCAAAGCTTGTTGCAAATATTTTCCTGTTACCTGAGTTTTGTATCAACTTTGGAATTACAGAAATTTTGTGATTTCAGTAACACTTGTGGTGGTGGTGTATTCCATCAAAATCAGGAGAGAAAAGTGAAAAAGGAATACTGTGCATTGGCAGCTGCACCAGTAGCTGTAGGACGTCATGTGCACTTCATGCAACCAGCTCGTTATGCGCCACGGATTCTAAGCCAATGTATGTGAAAACCATTAAATCCCTGCACAAAAGAATTCGACCCTTTCTTGATTTATGTGGGGAACTGGAACCAGAACCAAGATTTTTGAAAAAAAGAGTTCTTGAAAGAAAATGACTAGGACTGGGGGCTAACTGGAGGTTAGCCAGCAGTTTATAACCACTGGTTCCAGTCTGGATTATCTGGAACCAGATCTGATTTTCAGAACTGGAACTGGAATTTTTTTGGGGCAAGAACCAGACCCAGAACCAGATTCTCTTATGTGAGGAACCAGAACTAGAGCTGGAACTGTTCTATTTCATTTTTTAGAACCAGAACCAGAGGGGTCTTCATAAAAGCAAAGAACCACCCAACATTGGTTTTCACCCAGTGCATTGAATCACATAAGATTAAGTAGAGCAGTAAATTGATCTAGCATGCACACTGATCAAGCCTCTATTGCTAATTCTGAGTCACTTGTTGAGGAGATTTCCATCCTGTAGTCTAGAATGACATTTCCATAGAAGTTGGAAAGGTGATCAGCATTGATGCGTTTTTCAGTGCGCATGCAGTGCCAAATGCAGGCTGGTTCCATTGTGAGTTAGAGGTACAGAATTGCAAGCAAGTACCTTGGCCCAGTCCTGCCATACAGGAACAATTCCTTATTGGAGACTGTGGCTGGGTCTCCTGCAGTAACGCATATGAGTGCCCTGTCCGCCTGTTAACAGGTCGCACACATCAGGTAATGAAGCATGTCTCCATGTCTTCACAATTCTGTTATACTACTACCTTTTTAAGTACATGATGATCATAGAATTCTCAAGAAATGGCAGGGGTATCACCAGTAGCAGTTTCAGAACAAAAGAAGGATGTTAGAAGGACTTTGAACTCAGGGGATTTTCAGACTTTTTGTCATACACAATTTGTATGTTTTGAATCAGGACTTTTTTTATCTTCTTGGTGTAGAGCTAAGGGTGATGCCAATACTCTACTTAAAAACCATTAAAAAAATTCTATTATATAATAGAATGTTGTATAGGTGCTACACTTGATTGAACAAGTGAGGATGGTTATACCTTCCAAGTGGTTTCATAACTTAACTGAGATGAGAATCACATATGTTTCATTCCTGCAGATTCGGGCACAGTTTGCAGCATTGGGGGCACCTCTGGTTGGAGACTCAGTGTACATGCCAGCTGCAGCTGCACGACTCAGATCTCCAAACTTGGATCCTTTCCTAGATAGACTAAGAGCTGCAAATGAAGATGATCTGGAGCTAGGTGAAGAAATATGGAAGGCACAGCATGGGCCAGAACCTGAACGTGCGGTTGGATTGCAGGCATCAGTTTTATCATGGGAGGGAGAGCCTTGCATATTCAGAGCTGGTCCTCCATGGTGGCGTCAGATTTGATTTCTCACACTAGCTAGTGTGGGGAACTCCTGTAGAGAAAAACATAGACAATATCAAGCAGATGATGGAGACAACGAAAAAGGATGCACTGTTGTGGAGGCATTTCTTTCCTAAATCCAAAGGTCATGTTTCCCTTTAAAGTATCAGGTACAGAAGAGGTTCTTTTGGGTTTTTTTTCCCCCTGTTTATTTCCTACTAGAGGTTTTCACAATTTCATTGGAAAGCAAAAAGCACAAAACAATGGAAATTGTTGGTCAATTCCTGATTCTGATGCTAAACCTGATGAGTAGAAAGTATTTTGTTCAAACCTCATGTGGTAGGAAATCTCATCAGCAGCAACAGGGTCTTCAAACATCCACCAAGAAGCCTGAAGATCTCTTACCGGTGACCGGGTCTTCAAACATCCACCAAGAAGCCTGAAGATCTCGTACCAGTTACAGGGTCTTCTCAAACATGCACCAAGAAGCCTGAAGATCTCTCATCTTCTCATCAGCTGAGCATAAAGAAAAAGTGTGAGCAAGCACATAAACTGACTCAATCAATCAAACGATCACTTCTGACAACAGCAAAGAGCCTACAATTGTGCTTCAAAATATTCCCAGTTGAATTCACATGGTCTTCAACACTTCACTGGCTAACCTGCCAACTCTCAGTACCCATTTTCTCTGTTGTGTCAGTCATGCAGATGGAGACTAGATTTCCTAAATCCATATCAAAATCTGCAGCAAATGGTCACATGAGCAATCTCATCAGATATGTTCAAGTACACAGTTAGACTCAATTCTCATATTCTTAGTTGTGACTACAAGGCACAAAATATGAAGGGTTCAAAAGCAAAAATGAACAAAGAAAAACAGATTGAAAAACATTAGACTTTTGCATGAACACCAATAGTAGTAGTCAGTCGGTCAGTGCAGAGAAGAAAACTACACAGAGGAAGGAAGCAGTTTTGTGAGCATTTTGATGCATTTAATAGAAGGTAAAAGTCTATACAAGATCCAACTGATCTAGTCCCCTGATGGAAGGGAGAAAAAAGCTCTTGAAAAAGTACGACTTCTGATTTATGAGATCCACACCTGCCAGCATAGAAACTATCCATTTCTGGCTCCATACTACAACATTTTAATGCAAAAAATTGCATAATCTGAAGAAGAAGCACATGACTTCAGAAGCAAAGGGTCTTCTTCAATTTATGCACAGCTGCTGACCATGGTGATGTTCAAAGACACAACTAACTACAGGAAGCTTTCTGGATGTTCAATATTGAGATTTCCAGTCCATCCAGAGAAATGCTTTTCAGATTTCCAGTCCACCCATCACTCGAAGATTCTGGCAATGCGGCAGTGACGTTTTGGAGACCCCAAAGGATAACGGGATTGCTGGAGCATCGACCACATGACGTGCACATCATCATAATGGCAGGATCTCACTTCATTGTATAGCTTCCCAATCCCTTGCCCTGCTCATACACAAGTTGAGATGTCAATCGATCAGCAGAATGTTTTTTCACGTTCAACATGATGAAGAAGAAGAAGAAGAAGAAGAAGGATGCACCCTTGGAATGCTTTTTCACATTGAACCTGATGACGAAGAAGAAGGCTGCTCCCTTGGACAACAGGAAGACAAACGCAAAATAACACAAAATAACATCTGTGATGATGATGCTGGAGCTTCTATAGACATCATCAAGTGCCTGACAAAGTATTAAGGATTGGAAACTGTATGCGTCTACATGCAGACAGGAGCCTTCCATTCACTGAAATCTCGAAATTGCAATTACAGGAACAAACAGAGAGATTTACCAACCAACAGTTGGAGAGTTCAGCCTTTCTCTCTCTCTCTCTCTCTCGCTTTGCTTCGTCTGTGTAATTGTAATAAGTACTAACGTCGTTCCCAGCGCGACTACAATTTCCGCAACGAAATGAAGACATTATAATAATCGAAATCGTAATACAAAAGCTCCTTTGATCAATTCAGAACCGAGCACAGGTGCAATTCATCATGCTCGGCGTTATGAATTCTCTCAGGTCTGCAATGCAATCGCCAACTGACGACGAACCTTACTCGGCTGAGAAACACAGAGCGAGAGGAATTCCTGACTCGATTTTCTTTTGACTCTCTCTCTCTCATCTGGAAAAATTCCCTGAGTCTCAATCCATCGTCATCGTCATCCTCTCCTCTTCACTCCTGAAATAGTGAGAGTATTATGCAATTCTCTCGTATGATTCTTCTCTCCCCCCGACCGATTTTCCGTTACGCTATACCTTCCTTAGAATGAGTAGATTTGCAGGCAGACTAAGTAATCAAACGTCTACAGTGTGATCTCATCCTTCCCCACAAAAAACTAGACTTCTTTGCTCTTCCTAGCAGCCAAAAGGATCTAAATTGCTGTTTCTCGAACACAAAATAAAAATAAATCAAATCGTTCAGCACACAAACAATACAGCCGCCGGAAAGTAAGAAAGAAGTGAAATTAAAATAAGAAAATCTGTACCACGTTTGTGAGGATGCAGTCTCAGAAGGACTACGGTATGCACCGCACCCCACATCCTTTTGAACGGAGTCGTCACCTTCCTCAACCACTCCCCCATGTCGTTGTCCGCCACCACCAAGTCTTCTTCCCGCAGGCAGCGAAACAACAACAACAACAATTGCTCCAAAAAAACCGCTTTACACCACCTCTGAAGCTCGGAAATGGCTCAAATTGAGCGCTCTAATACCTCACCATTACGCCTACAGATGCTCTAAAATGCTCCGACCTCTGACAGAAAGCGGCGATGGAAGATCAAAGAGACCCGACGTTCGTTGTTTCTTTGCAAGGCTCCACGAGAGCGTCGTCTTCCCTTCCCGTCCCCCCTCCTCTTTCTGTAGAAAGCAGGAACCATTAACCACGGTTAATATGAAACCCACAGTGACCGAACCCCACCCTAGTAGGTACCTATACCAACCTACTGGCCTCTATAAGCCGCATAAGCCTACTATAAACTAGTTTTTAAAATGTTACCAAATTAAAATTAGAGTCCAAATGAAGCCAATTTTTTTTTTCAAAAATCCCTTTTCTCTTTTTCTTTTGGGAAATTTGGTGATTTAAAAAAAAAGAGAATATTGTGACAATTTTTTTAAAAGTTTAAATTTGGTTAAATTTCCCCCCATTAAAAAAAAAACCTATAACACTAAGCATATATTATTATTATTATTATTATTATTATTATTATGAGTGTGAGAAAGGGCAAGGTTCCAAACTAAGCAAAATTCTCCCTCTAGAGTTTTTTTTTTTTTTTTTTTTAAA
>Ga0116227_10006684_pt1 | contig 23171 bp, 20 predicted proteins | sample S1TSphgellanicum_FD_89693 | JGI IMG/M metagenome (GOLD analysis project Ga0116227, IMG submission 89693) | Host-associated microbial communities from peat moss isolated from Minnesota, USA - S1T2_Fb - Sphagnum magellanicum MG | ecosystem: Host-associated > Plants > Peat moss > Unclassified...
GAGAAGAAGGGTTTTTTTGGTGTTTTTTATTAGTAGTATATGAAGTATTTTGTGGGATAAAGAGTGAGGAGAGAAGATTAAAAGAACGTTTGGGGAAAATTGTGGTTGATTTTTTTTTTTTTTTTTTTCCTTGCAAATTATTATTATTATTATTATCTCTTTTGTTCTTTTGTCTCTTTTTTTTTTCCCCACACATTGCTATTTCTTTAATTATAGCAATCATAGAGAGGTTCATAAGAAAGGCACACAAAATAGCTCAAGTATTTTTTAAATTTTGTTGCATGTTGAATGGATGTTTATTTTAATTTTTTTTTATAGATGAGGATTTTTAAAAAGGGCTTTTTGTTGGGTCTTTTTTATGTTTTAAGGGAAAACAAAATAGAGTATAAACATTCTAGTTTTTTATTGTTTCAAAAGGCATTGTGAAGAGAACGCTATGGAAAAGAGAACTTCAATTATTGTTGAAATTTTTTTAAGTGTTGTAGGAAAGCATTGCAAAAGAATGTGTTTCTCAATTTTGGGTTGTGAGATAAAAGGTTTAGATGAATAAAGGGTTGTGTCATTTATTAGTTATGTGTGCACATCATGGATGGGCATGCTTAAGTGTTTGAAAAAAAAACTCCTTATTGCATTTGTAGTTTATGAATGGAAAATCTCAATCTTATAAATTGCTTACTTGATAATGTAAAATCATTCAACTTTTTTTTTTGAAATAAAAGCTTGCAAGTTCATATCATATCATATCATTGTCACACAAGAAAAGAGGATTTAGGTATGAGCCAAAAAGGAAGATCATGAAGGTTCATATTCTTGCACTTAAATAACCAAAAATTTTAAATAGAATGTTTTAATGTTACTAATGCTTAAGAACTTGGAATCAATTGATTTCACTTGAATTTTATCATATTTATGTCTTGTGTAGAATTCATCCACTTAGCACACCTTTTGAAATTAGGATAACCCATTGTAATTGTTGAGTTGCATTTAATGTTGCTAACTTTGTATATATTATTAGCCTAATAATTGAATTAATATTTATACTATCACCATTTGGTTTAAGAGGATTTTGACTTTTAATGATGAGACTTGCATCCCTCCTTTTTTTCTCTATTCCACTTTTTCATGATATCTTTAAGAAAGGGTATTGATCCTTTGCTTTAATTAACACTCTTTCTCAAGTGAATATCATTTGCATTTATTTATGTCTTGAGAATCAAGGGTTGAGCCATTATGTCATCAGGTACTAAAAGGGCCTTTTTTTTTTGGTACTTTGCATTGGTGGTGTGCATATGGGCAATAAAGTTTCACAAGTTTATATCATTGTGGGATTTTTAAGCCCTCATCCCATTGTGCTAAATTTTGAAAAGGATGATAAATGATTTACCATATTACCTTTATTCAAGTGTGATAATAAATTAAATTTATTTTTGGAAGTGTTGAATATTTAGATATTTTTAATTATTCTAAATGAAAAAAATTAAGGAAATTATTACCCTTGATGTTGAAGTTTTGGGAATTTGATCAATTTTCTATGGTGCCTGAATTTTCTACCATGCCATTTGATTTTCTTTTCCTAATTTGTAAGGCTTCGGGGGTTGTAAAAAGGAACAACAAGGCCATGCACACATAACACCGTCAAGAGATGGAACATATACAAACTAACCTCAAAACTTAAGAGCTTCTTCTTTCAAGCCATTGTAGAGCAAATATCGAATAATTAACAACATTTCTCTTTTGCTATAATTGGTTGAAAATTATTTCCCCCCTTCTTTGCAAAAAGATGTAATAGAAAGTGTTGTAGGGTCTGGATAATCTACTAATAAAACTACCTATATTTATTGTTGATATGTAATAAATTATTTTTTTTACTACCAAAGTGGATTTTGAAAAATAAAATAATTATTCAACACACAAGTGCCAAACTTCAAGGTGATCGATGATTGCTAATAAGGTCAATTGCATTTTTAAAAATACAATTTAAGAAAGCTAAAAAAATGGCATTATATGCTTTCAAAGTCATTTATGTATCATGGGAGGCTTTCCCCAAGTACCTAAAGATAGCTTACACATAAACATGTGGAATAATTTGGATTAAATACAATTATTATAAATTACTCAAAAACATTCATGTAACGATATTCAATGTTTTCATTATTTTATCATTTTGTAAAGATTTCAAATGCCTTCAAAAATTACATAATCATATACAATAATTATTCAAACATTTGCATAATAATATAATATCTCAAGAATGTTTTCAACCATTATAAAAATTGTAGATTCTAAAATCCATCACCTTCAATAGTTAAACATAGTCTATTGTATCATCCTATCAAGCACTCCTTTTTTTGTGTTGTCTTGCCACATTACTATTTTCATTGCCATTCATTTGCTTGATTTACCGTAAGTAAGGTATTACACATTGTGATGCATTAATCACTAAATAACACAATATGTTCAATTTTTATTATATCTAACCAATGTAAAAGTTCATTTTAACACATATTTTAATGATAAATGGTTAGTGACATCAAATCAACATAGTTGAAATCATTACTAATTGACACAAACTTTTTCTTCAAGAATTGTATTATGTGTATATCATCATGTGTTCTGAACCCTAAGGATGGGGTCATTGTGCCTAGGGAGATCTTCCAATATATGTAATATGGTGTTTATACACAATGGTGACGCCATTCATTTCATATCAACAAAATAAATATTGTATGATAAATTGGTCATGGCTAGGGGAAAAATAAAAAATAAATCTAAATAAATCATCATGTTGTTGTAAAAAAAATTTGTCATGATTACTTTTTTTCATTTTTTAACATCACATTAGTTACAAGGAATCCAAAAGGAATTTCACATTAAATGATGACAAGTTCTAAGAGCCTATCTAAACATTTCAAAATTGTTACCAAACAAAACCATAGGATAATGTCGCAACATGATTTTCAATTTTTTTTGGAAATCTAATTTTTTAATTATAAAAAGTAATCAAATATTCCCCATTCATTTTATTTTTCACTATGGTGCAAATTTTTCCAAAAAAAAAAAAAAAAAAACTCATCATGGCATGTGTATTTGAATGTTTACAATCACATTGTCACATTTTGAAATAATTACATGATTCTTTGTGTATCATAGGTGCTTTAACCATTTTTGGATAAGGTAATTTCATATTTAATTTTGTGGGTTATGGATTGACGACAAAGTCATTTAGGGTTGGGTGCACAAAATGTCAAATGATGAATGTGAATTTTTTTATAACCAAATTAAGATGAATCATTTCATCAAGTTTCTAAGGGCCAAAATCCCTTGAAGTTGTTATATTCTATAATAATTACAACACAATATCCCTACCTTACAAGGCAAGGCCAACAAAGGGATCAACTTTTAAAGGGCTTTATGGTATTATTATCCTCAAAATTTCAAGTCCAAAGAAAAAAAAAATTAAATTTGATGTAAATGTTATTAAAACCAAAGTTGGTACGTTTGGGTCCAAGTCATAGTTCAAGTGTTAAGGTCTTTGGACCAAAGGTTCCAAGTCTTATCGAAATCACCATTGGAACTTAACCAAACAACCATCACATTTTTCAAATTTGAATTAAAACATGAACCATGGGCGCTATGGTGTTTTAAATTAGTTGAAGTTCTTTATGCAAATAGGCACAACATTATTTATTTTTAATATAATTTTAACTTTACATTTTAAACAAGTTATTGCATTTTGTTGGTTGTACATAATTAATCTTACATAATTTTTATCTTGAATTATGTGCCCTACTTGAACAAACTAATATTACACTCAAAAAAACAAAAATTAATTGTGTGCAATGGAAATGGAATTGGACTTGATCTTAAATTAGACCATTTTAATTTTTTTGTGAGAATAATTTGAATTGAAGATTTTAAAAATCTAAGAATTTGGTCCAAAAACAAAACTAAAGGTTCCATTCAAAACACAAAAAAGAGTTAGAGTTATTTTTCCTTGTCTTGCTTTAATTCCTCCATATCCTCCTCATTCTTCATTTCGTTCTTGAACATTCAATCAAAGAATCAATGAAATCATGAAAGAGAATCCAAGTTTTGTGGTGAAAGTGTGCAAATGAGTTGAAATCTATAAATCAAATCAACATTTTGGCAACTTCTTTTAGCAACTTCTTTGAACTTTGAACTCTAACATAACAAGATCTTTTACAAAAATTTATTGAAAAAAATTATTGCTTATGTTTTACAAAAAAAAATGGGTAAAAATAATGTTCCACCAAATTACAAGATTTTGAATTTTTGTTTGTGAATTGTTGGATCTCCTTTGCAATGGTGGATTGGCTTGAAGCAAGAAGCTCTTAGGATTTTCACCCATTTTTGTATTGTGCTTTCCTTTGTAATTCCCTTAAAATTTGACATTTTGAACAAATAATTCGAAAAAAATTGAATTTTTTCAAAAATAGTTTATTTACCACTGAACTTGAAAAGGTGATACAATATATATTGAAAGTTGAAATTTTCATGTTTGTTATATAACTTAGATTTTTTTAAAAAAATGATTGAATCCAACTTTCTACTCTTCACCAATTGGGTTATTTTTCCACAATGTGCATCACAAGCAATTTTTAGGGTTTAGAGATGAAGGTTTTGGGTTTAACAAAACCTATTTGGTAGTAATAAAAGTAATTCCTGAAATGGCACCATCCTTATCTCCTTTTTCCCAATAGCCCCAAGAAAGAAATGGCTTTGATTATACTTAGAACCAAGGGGTGTTTTTTTTTTTTTAATGATAATAATTTAATTATAAATATTAATATTAAAATAATTTTTAAATTTTATTTATTTATTTAAGTACGTGGACTGGCAAATCTTTCACAAGAGGAATGACCCAAATTTGGCTACAGGTCAGAGAGTTAGATTTTTTTTAAGAATTGTATTGCCTAAATATGGCAACTTCAGATTTTCTCCTAAAAATGTGGCGAATTTTGGATCATTTTTTCCAAATAAAATAAAATAATAAATCCTGGATTTATTTTGGTCGCCGCGGAGCGAAATTTCGCCCCCCTCCCAAAAAAAAAACACGGCTAGGATCCGGATTGGGTATTGGAGGGCCCGGATTGAAGCATGGGCAGAAGAAATGGAGGGCGCAGATTGAAGCATGGGCAAAGCCGATGGCTTCAACTGGAGGATCCAGATTAAAGCGTGGGCGTTTTCCGGATGAAGGGAACTGGAGGGTCCAGATTGATGGACGGAAGTAATAGATTGGCGGTGATTGGAGGGTCCAGATTGATGGATGGGTGCAGGTATAGAGGGTCTGGATTGGAACATAGGCCTGAATAGACGGCGGGAATGGAGGGTCCGGATTGAAGAATGGAAGTAATTCGTTGAAATGGAGGGTTCCGATCGAAGGATGGGGCAACAGATTGGGTGGGAATGAAGGGTCCAGATTGAATGATGGGTGTGTAAGATTGGACGACAGCCTCGGGAACTGGAGAGAGTAAAAGAAAAGGGGAATTTGGAAAGACGACTCCGTGTCAGTCCGTCACCTTGGATCGAAATTAGCCGGGGAATGTGAGAAAGACGAACGGGCGAAGGGAAAGACGATGCTCCACCGACGAGTGCGGTGGGCCTGTGTGCGTGGGTGAGATTGCACGCCCGTTGCACAGCATCGCCTCGCCGCGCAGTGTGTTGCTTTGTTTTGAGTAACGGATTGTGGGGATTCTGTCTGCGGAGTGTCGTCGGATCGTTGTTTCGGGACGCAGAGGCGATGGCCAGCTTTCCAGAGAATGTTTTCTTGGGAGCAACGGTGAACGGTGAAATACGTAAGTAAAGGAGCTTCATATTCTTTGTTCCAATTTGTTTTCGTCTTTTTGTTGTCTTTCTGTTTTGTTTCTCCTTCGGTCTATTGTTTGTTCCTGGAACACACGAAACAAAGGTAGTTTCTTGAAGATGCGTACGACCTCATGTGTGGAGAATTTCTCATCGAACAGAGTGATTGTTGATCAATGTACAAGAGATCCTGTAGATGTGTTCACATGTAAGAGGGGAACGCATTGTAGGAGAGAGATGCCTTGAAATAGATTAGGAGGTATTATTGTATTATTCCCTTTTCCTTTGTCTCATGGGCATTTCTCCGTTTCAGCTTCGTCTTTTAGATATCATAATGCGCCTAGCGGAGGAAGCTCAAGTTTTGTGATGACTGTTCTCGTCTGGAGAATTAGCGAGGCTGGAGTTTGTACAGTCTGCCCCGCCAAAATGCCTTTTGAATCTTCCTTTGTTGCGAATAGAGGACTATGTGAGAAGATCTGTTGATCTATGTATGGCGTTTGTTCTCTGCTTAACTTAGATTCGTTGGCCATTGTTGTTGTTTCCGGAATGGTGTGAAACATTGTCTGATGATAAGCGGCTTTACGAGAATGTCATGTTCTCTTTTGCTTTGAAGTTCTCTTTCCTCGAAAACGAGATTGTAATGTTAGATCGTCGTCCTTGTGATAGGATAAGGGTATCACATAGTTCAGCTCTTTTGTGAAAATCGCTATGTAAGTCCTAGCCTCCTGCGGAATCGCAGCTCTGGAGCCGATCTCGAGTCATGAAGCGGAGGCTCAAGGGACCTGATCAGTAGAAGCACAGTCAAACGGCTGGAAGGGCTCTCTGGAAGTCTTCAATCATGGCTTCGAGCAAAACAGAACGCCAGGGGATAGTGATGGGGCAGCATCCAGCCAATTCACCTGAGAATGATTCTGCTTTCTTTAAAGCTGGAGCTGCTGATGGTTGTGCAGTAGCTTCTTCTATATCAAGCAACTCTTCCTGTAAGCTGGAGTTGCTGATTGGAGACATGGCTATAAGAATTGATGCACCTTTGTCCCACATGGATCTTATAATCTTTCCATCCCATTACTTACTGGAGGGGCTGTGACTTCTCCCCCAGCTCTATATGACGACAATGTGAAGCCAATCACGGTAGAAGCAGGAGAGGCTGCAAGTCAGGCAGTTACATTTGTACCATTGGTGCTGGATCAGGAGATTTGTGAGGAATTATTGCCTTCCCTTATGCATTTGCAAGAGCTCGAGCACTAGAACCTTTGCACCCTCTTCTACTTACAGTATCTAGCAAGGCTTGTTGCTGAATTCATTGCAGAACAACCTTGACCTAGCTTCAGTACAAATGGTCAAGTAATTTATCATCCAGAATGCAGAAGAGAAATCTCAGATATTTGACTTAGGGTTTATGAGTTTGTTCTCAAATTTCCACAAAGGGGTTCTATTCTTCCATTTGAGCTTCTGTAATATGGACTCATCTTGGTGCAAGAGTCCATGGGGAAACTCATTTGAGCTACTTGAGGTTGTTTGTTTTTGTATATGTGCACCACCTGCCAATTCATAAATTCATGAGTCTTCTGCAAGATATTCAGTGGGTAGTCATGATAGCTCATACATGCTACTTGTGATGAAGGTGATAGTCTGACACTTTATCAGAAACTCTCAATAAAGTCATGACTGCACTCATTGTCATGTTATCTTCAATTTTTTTGTTTTGGAGATTTCTTTGCAAAAATAGAAATATATTTTTTCCCATTTGGAGATGCTAACTTGTGCTGGCTCCAGCTGTGGCTCCATGCTAGAAGTTTTTATCTAATAGTTGGGACAAGGATACATTCTGAATTTGTTTTGGGAGCTGTCATACTAACTATTCTCTTGTTGTTGGGCAGAGGAACTTGCATCAAGTACTTTTTGGAGCTGCTCGCTCTGCTCAAAATACATCTCAACAGAGGCGTCTGGTCTGGGTTGCACATACAAAACAGAGTCTTGTGGACTTCAGTTTTGCAAAGATTGTCACACAAACCTTGTGAACAAAATTTGGCAAGGAGCTGAATCTGAGTCAGCATCTTGGGACACTGTCAATACTTCATTGAAGTGTCCGGTTGACACATAAATTCTTGCATCTTTTCATGCAATGCAGGTCATAAAACAGTGTGATGTAAATCTTCTACTTTGCAACAGTGACAGTTTTCAGTTCACTAGCCAAAATTGCCTCACATTTAAATCTTAATCGATTTCACTGTTGAAAGTTGATATGAAGATGAATGAGTGGAGACATGCAACTCTTTGTGCTTGCAGATGTAGTCAGCACTTTACACAGCTGGACATTAAACAAGCAGTGGGCAACTCTGCTTTCCTTCACTTGCAAAATGCTTTAGTAGGTTTGCTCTGCTGTGAATTTGGAGCTGCCTGGAATAAAATTTGCCCTCAATGCAGCACCCAAGATTTTGCAGCCACCTTAGTACCATCAACAGAGTTGGAGTATCTTGGACTGAGAGAAGGTATGCCTGTTTTCCTGGAATGAATCTCTGTACCATGCTGTTTGTGTCCCAGCATTGAGGGTTTCAGGAACTGCTCTATGGTACTAGTACTGGAAAGTGTATATGCGACCATGGAAGCAACTGGACATGAAATTGAACTCCTTGTGTTGTTCCAACCTTGGATGCTGAATTTCAAATGTGTTTGGATAGGATATGTGTCAAACTCTTGACTGCAATTTCTGTTGGAAAGGGCCAGCAAGCTCTTCATCTGCAAGGTCTAAGCATGAAGGTCTTGCTTTCAATGACTTTGGAATCATTTTGCAAGGCAGGGAAATCACAACTCTAGCCTCTGAAGAAATGATAGCTCCAGCTTGCAGCTCTCTAACTGATGCCCCACATCAAGTGTGTGAATCCAGGCGAAAGCAAAGCTTTTCTCTGTTCTGTGCTGTGATGGACATCAACTCAGCTTATGAAGGGCTCAAGCACTGTCTACTCACAAAAGAGTCTACGTTTCATACTTTTGGTAGCTCTTGCAGCAGCAAGGTTCACACAAAAGAAGCAGCAATTTGGCCTAATGATGGTGTCAAGGAGAAGACTGGTCAGGATCTCAGGACTTCTGATTATGCCCTTTATCATGAGTTGCTTGTATCTCAGTTGTTACCCCATTGTCAGGCTCAGATATTGCCTCTAGGACCCTCAGAAATTTGTGGCATGCAACTGAGGAAACCTCCTGAGGCTGTGGATGGTATGCCAAGAATGCTTCTGCCTGCTGTTGAGGATTTGCTTTCTCCTCAGGGTTCACAACATCCAGTTGCAGCAGTGAGTGAATCTGTTTTCTTGGAACAGTCTCCTTTGGAAATTGTTTCTGGGACACATGGACAAGTCTCAACTACCTTGACAAAGGAGTCATCAAACTGCAGCCATGCTCAGATCCCAGACATAGACATTCCTGTCATTTTCCCCTCATTACCCGCAGTGCCTGTTAATCCAGATCAAGAGCCCCTGTATTTTGTGAACCAGGGGCCTAGATCATTGATTTTTATTGACTATTGGAGTTACAAAAGAGATACCTGGAGTATGGCAAGCCAATACTGGGGATGTGAAGCAGAAACTTGTGCTGCTGCAGCCGCATGGTGGAATATGGAGTGCAGCAAGTGGGCTGGAATATCAAATGCAATGGCACAGACTGCATCAATTTGTGCATCTTTAGAAGCACACTGGGCCCAATCAGCCGAGCAGGCCAGGCTTTTGCATGAGCTCTGGGTTTTCAATTTCCATGAAATGTCTGTGTGGCAGGTCAATCTGGCCAGATCTGGTATTTGTGGACCCCCTTGCCCACTGACCAAATCATTTCCTGCTTGTCAGCCAACAGTCCAGTTGCTCAATTTGAGAAGGGAGACAGATGTTGATGGGTATCCTGATTCAAAAAGTGCAGAGATGGAATGGATTTCAGCAGGAGGTGGTGAGGTGGAGTTGTGGTCAACAGCATCTACTGCTTTTGTACCATCAGCATCTTTAGGCTCTCACTCTAAAACTCGAGCCTCCTCCCCCTCCAGCCTAGACTCCCCATTGGATGAAGGGTCAAGTAATGTACCAGAAGCTGTGGCTGCAAATAAGCTAGCTGATGAGAGATTGGCAAATACACTCTGGGATTTGACTAATATTTTGGAGGTCGATGCTGCAGTTGGTGTTGGTCTACCCACCCTTGCCACATTCTTGCTCTCTGGATTCAAACCTCTACGGGAAGTGTTAAGCTTTCTTCTTGAGAATAGAAGTCTGCCAGACATCATGGCTCGAGAGTCACTGTACAGTGAAGTACTCTTTCTTTTGCAAGCCTTAAGTTCTCATATGGACACAGTACCTATTCTTTGTATGCCCATCTCTTGTCCAAGTATGCAAAGCAATCCCAGCTGTCAAGCACACAGTTCCCTCATTGAAGCTCTGCAAAGTCTCCACCAGAGGGCTGAGGATATGCTCTCTGAAACTCTGGTCAGAGTGGACAATGAGCATGATGCAACTCGGAAGAATTTGAACTTCATTGGAGATCTGGAGGATGCTTTTGATATTGTGCAAGCCAGCTTGGAGCATCTGCAAACAGGTTGACAGGCTACAAGTCATCTATCTCCATGATTCTGTGGCCTGGCGGTAAAATCCTCCAGCACGTACAGTGTCACTATGCAGGCCTCATTGTGCCTGTTAGGCTTTGTTGCTTGCTTTTACAGAAGCTAGGTTGTATTGAAGCCCTTGCAAGCAAGCTTGTTGCAGCCCAAATCAGGATACTAGCCAACTTCTCTTATGAGCTATGTCTATTTAGTGCTGGCCAACATCGTGACTCAGTCTTCCCATGGCTTTCAGAAATGCAATTGATACTCAGAACTCTCAGGACACAGATGTTAGAAGAATGGTTGGCTGAAGTTTTGGGTGGATTATGATATACTTTTCTATACCCACCATTCACAGCTGATGAAGTCAGTGGAGAGTCATGGCAGTTTGTTACTGCTATTGATGATGAAGGTGTCTGACACTTGGTGAGTGACACTCATAAGGTTATGACCACTCATCCTTGCTGTGTTAGTTTTGAGGGAACAAGAAGATATACACTGACCATAGTGTCAAGGTGGAACCTCATGTTTTCTGGAGCCAAATGGATTGAGACAGAAGGGTTTATGAGCTGGTAGCACTCACCAAAAAGGTATGGGGAGTGCTAGCCGAAGGTCGATTCAGCTGGTACGCAAGGTACCCAACTCTTCACTGTTAGGAGGAATTTGGTTCACTATATTCCAATTCTGCTGCACTTGGACTGTAGAGAGTTAGTCTCTTTGAATATTTTGAGCACCAATGTTCTTTCAGGACAGCCCCCACATATACAGGTTACATAGGCTCTCTCATATCTGACCCAGTAATGCTCTCTATATCTGTTTTCAACTGAAGCTTTGTTTGATACAGGACCTTATTAGATGTGGACTTGGGAGTGAGCATTACTGAATTCACTCTATGCGGCTTTGTAGTCCACTGTATTGGTCAGGTAAGCCTTGTTTTTTGCAAAGCATAACACACCAAAGGGAGTTTCAATGTTTCATATTTTTGGACTTTCTGCTTTTTGAAGCAAACTCAATTTTCAGGACAGGTTATGTGTCCCATTGTCGTTGCAGTGAGAAATTCATGATTGCCCAGAGCAATTTTTTCTGGAGGAAGTGAATTTTGTGGTGTTGCCTTGCTACTGGTTGTTATTGTGTGTCTCAAACTATCTGGATTGCAGGATTATGTCTCTTTGCAGTAGGTGGTAACATGAGTATGTTTATTCGATTAGATCCCATCATAACAAATGACAAATGGACAGTTTCTAGCATTAAAGATGTGTTGTGTACAAGAAGGCAAGCCCAAAGGTTCTTGAATTTGAAATAAATGTGCTAAAAAACTTCAAATGTTTAAAAATTGGAAAAATTTAGTTCAAAGTTCAAATCCTCACTCAAAGAACCTCCAAATAAAATTTAAATATGAAAATTGAGATTGAAGGTTTTTTTTTTTCTAAAGAATTGCACATTAGTATTTACTTCCTCCTGGCTACTTACTTGTATTACCCATGACATGGCCCTACCTACATGGTCTCACCTAGCTATTCAATATTGGCTCCTAGTTCTAACTTAAGTACAACAAGATTTTTCCAATGATAAAACTCCCGGGCTCCCTACAAACAAACAAAAGGAGGACCCATCCTTGCAAATAGAAGAAGAGGACGAAGAAAAAGAATAAGAAAGAGTGAAAGAGAAGAACATAACACCTCCCCTCAACATTTGAACTTCCTATAAATTGAAAAAAAAAAAGCAAAACAAAACAAAAATGATGAAAAAAAAGACACACACATAAAGGAGAGAATGATAACTCCCGTTGGCCCCTTAGCTCCATGGAAATAGAAGAAAAAGAATGCAAGAGAGTATACCTTCTTACTTGAATTGAATTGGAGTTTGAGCTTGAAGGTTTAGGGTTTAATGATGAAGCAACTCAAAAACAAAAAAAAACAAATTAAGGTTGAAAAAATGTGGTGGGGTAGGTGAAGGTAGAAAGGAGGAGGTTGCAAGGGTAGGTAAAAGGTTGTAGGATAAGTAGGGCAAATCAAGGTGAACCCAATCTAATGAGAGTTGAGGTTCATCCTTGCCTCAAAGAATGGAATTTTTGAATGGTGCATTGGTGGGTGTTAGCTCTTGAAATGAGCCCTTAGAAAAAGCCCTTAAAAAGGTTCAATGTAAAATCAAGGCCATCATTTTCTAGTGACACCTTATGCCAAAAAGACCCAAGGTAATTTTTTTATGAATAAAATGTCTTGTGAAATATTTTGTCATGTAAATCACATTTGAACTACTATAAGAAATGGTCGCCATGTTTTTAAAAATAGGTTTTTAACTCCCAATTTTGAAGTGTTATGGTTATAAGCTTCTTTTACAACTATAATATCCGAAATGGGGAACCTTACCTTGCACAAAATTTTGTTGAAACCAATAGAATACAACAAAATTAAATATTTATTACAAGGCCTCACACACATAACACCCTCCCCAAACTAAGCCTTGTAGACAATAAGGCCTCCTTGGTTAGAATTCATGAACCACAGTTGACATTCATCGTTACCTCCCAACCGTACATTAAGACCTTAGCCCCCTCTTGGTGGGAGGATGAGCCTTTTCATTTAATGTTTGTATGTAGCCCGTCAACAATTCTACCCCAATAGTAGTATGACCTCGATTTATTTTTGAGAAAAACAAATTAATTGTTTCAAGGGCAATGTTATTTGAAAATCAAATATTCAAACTTGTAAATTCTATTGTATTTATAAATTAAAATAACAGAAAATCATTTCATACCATATTTTGCATTTATGTTTCTTTGTGAAAAGTAGATAATTGCATTTTTATGACCCTAGAGAAGGAAAAACTTATGTAGGCAAAAGCCACACCATTTGACAAGAAAAGGGTAGTGTGATAACACTTGTGAAGAAAACAACACAAATCACCTACAAATGTTTTACATAATCACATTTTATTATTTATATGTTAGAATGAGTTGTCCAAGTTGGAAAATATTGACATAACTTTCAAAACTATCCATCAAAATAAATTTTCATGCCATGGAATCCAATTCATCACACAAAAATGCCTCCATTCACTAATCAAGTAACAAATGTAGAATAAACAATGTATATTGACTCACAAGTATTGCTTGTGTAAAATTTTCCCCTACCTCAAGATTGTCACATCATATAATCTTTTTTGAAGTCAACATCATTGTCTACAACTTGGTGTTGAGAGTCAACCATTTGATTTAAGCCTCACCAAAATTCAAGCCTTGGAACTTTACACACCAAGCATAAAATAAGATCAATTATAAGAATATTAGCATTGTGATACACCATAGATAAATGTCTAGGACACCAACATGAACAAAAAAAAATTGATGGTATTAAGTAACTTATGTTGCATTTAGACTTGTAGTTAACAACAAAAAATTAGGGCCCAAAATTAGGTTAATGTTTGTTGACAAGGAATTATAGGATTTTTTTAATTGACAAGAAGGTACCTTAACTTTTTTTTTTACCTATTTTCATTCAAACCTACTAAATTTTTGTATGTAGATACCTTATCATTAAAGGATAATGAATCTTTGTTCATGATGCATGGGCAAAAGTTAACATTGAAGTTGTGTCATGATTTTAGTGAAATCTCCTTGTCACCTTTGAACTTGTTTTTTTACTTTTCATTTTTCAATCGATTTTTTTTTTCCTTTTGTGTTATCTTTGAAAGTCGTTTTATTTTTTGTTTGTATTGTTCACTATTTAGGGGTAGAAATATCTAGACTAATTACTACCATATGCATTCTAACAATTAATAGTTATCACTGGTAGACTTATAATCTCTTACCAAAGGGGTGAAGCTAGTGGATTAAGTAGTTCATGTTAGTGAATGGTTGGGGGTAATCTACCCAATCACCTAGGAGATTTTTAAGAAGGGATTAAAATAAGGGCCTTATTTTCATGGGGTCAATGTGAGTCTTGTGTGGCTTTGTGGAAAAGGAAAATTAGAAGAAGATTTGAGGAACTTCTATGACATTCGATACTTTTGAAATTGGTTGTTGGAATGGAAGACTCTCTTGGAAAAGTGTGTGATGTAACACTAGGGAGGAAAGAGTAATGAGAAATGTATTTGTACTTGTGTGTGATTCTCATATAAAATTGAGAAACTTCTACATGTTTTTTGTGCATTTATTCTATTAAGAAATGTGGAAAGTAATGTAGTTTAAGATTATACAATGTGTTGTTGCCCCTTTCTCATGATAGTTATGCGTTTTTTCGAAAACGAAAAACAAGGTTGCATACTAAATGGTAGCCTTTAAAGGAGTAAGTTACTAGCTACCATAGGAAAGTAGTAATTAACATGTGGTAGTAGGAAGAGGGGGAAGACTTGAAAGTAGAAGTTTGTAGACTAGGAAGGATTGTTGCAAATAATAGGTAACGGTCATGAATAGATGCAACTCATTACAAATAGGAGGCAACAGTGGGGAGGTGTTTCGGAAGTGTTACAAACAATAGGTAGGGTTACCAAAAGGTCTGTAGGTGTTGTTAAGGTGGGACAATAGTTGTGGGAGGCCTATAGACCCACTAGGGCAACATCTAGGGGCATTGAAAGTGCTACAAAAACTTGGAAAGTAATTATTCCCTAATTATTCTCATTTCCCATGTTGCTTTTTTATATTTTTTTCCTCTGGCACATCTAGATTAATCTACAAACAGGACAGTAGGTCTACTCTTAGACGGTAGACCCTACCCTTTTTTTTTAGTTTTTGCATAGTTTCTTACCTATTATTTGAGTAAATATAGTAAAGTAAACAAGTGAAGGTTTTTTTTTTTTTTGAGTACTAAGGCATGGACCTTGTTCCTTCGGTCTTACCTCTTGGGAGATGGTAATGATCAGAGTCCACAATTTCACCCCTTTACATCCATGAACCTTTTTTTTCTTCCTTTATGTTGCCTCTAAAAGCTTTTCTAAAAGTTTCAAGGTCTTGCAACATTACGATGTTTTCCTCCAAGTTTTTACAATCTTGTTTTATTGTTATGTTTCATAGGTCATTGTCATATGTGTTCACAGTTTAAATTTTTGGGGAATTTCCTTTGCATCCTTTGTCATATATTCAAAACCTTCAAACTTTTGCAACACCGTAATGTTCTCCTCCAAGTTCTTGAAATGGGGTTCTTGGTGGTCTATCTCACAGTTCATGGCCATTTATGTTTACAATTGAAGCTATCATAGTTGAAGGTTATTGTTGTTAAAAAATGTGTCGTCTTTGAATGTCACTATTTTCTCTTTATGTGTTTTCTTTGAAATCTCATTGTGCTTCAAGTTTTTGTAGCATCACGTTGTTCTCATTCAAGTTCTTACAATGGCACTTTCGATGTTGTTATAGCAATGGTTTTTCTACTTTTTTGCCCTATGTAGTTTAATTTTTTACAATAGTGTTTTTGATGTTTTTGCAACAATGATATCTCTTTGTCAAATTTTGTTTATGTTTTTGTAACAACATTCTCAATGTTCTTGCAACAATAATATTTCATTATGTGTCTTACATTGTTTGTGTTTTCACAACATCCTCAATGTTCTTATAATAATGATATTTCTTGGTCTTGTTTTGTTTGTGCTTTTCCTTTTTTTTCTTTTCATAATTTTCATCTTAGCCATGATGAAGTCGATAAAGATTTTCTTGTTAATCCACTTTTTCCATATCATCATGCAATTGTAGAGTTTTTGATTCTTTAATTAGAAGTTGAGAACGAAACCTTAGATTGTATGGGAGATTTTTTTGCATATAAGAATAGGTTGTTGTAAGCCAGGAAGAGTGCCATGGTCTTGCATCATTTCAATATGTCTTGCAATTTTGATGTCTTAATGATGAAAGAGATTAGAGATTATGTGAAAACTAGAAACACTACTTGATATTCAAAAAAATTCATGGCGCAATATGATGATAAAAAATGGGTCAAGCATTTTCAAGTGACTAGAAAGGTTGTTATGTAGATCACAGAAAAGTTGTGACCTTTAATTGAAAAATAAACACAAAATACAAATTTATCATTCATGTTGGCATTCGAGTTGCCTATTCTCTTTTCAAACTTGCCCATGGTGTTGATTATCTTCAATACAGTGAGATGTTTGCAATCAGGAAATCTTCCATCAACATGATGTTACATAATAAAAAAATTGCAATGAATATTGTGTTTAGAAATTAGATTCATTAGCCTCAGGGTGAAAGTTGTTTCGAATCATGGTAGGCTTCAAAGATTGATGTGGCCTCCCTTCTATTCATGGTGCAATCGATTGCATGCATATCCACATTCAGAAACCCACTTGTGTTTTTGCTGCGAACAAATTTTCTTATAAGTCCAAAGCTCACATCAAGCAATTGCTGATCATGAAAAGCATTTTCGCAATGTTTTTGTGGGACTACTAAGAGTTATGGATGATTCTAGAGTTTTGCGATTGTCTAATCTTTACTAGAATGCAACCTACAATGGATTTTAATATCATGAACATGGATCACGAGATGGCATTTGCCCCTAGATTTTAGGGACAAGGGTTACCCACTTCTACCATGGCTCATGATTCCCATAAGCAAAATGCAAATGTCAGACATGCTATACTTAAAACAACTTATAACAAACATCTTTCAAGGGGGAGGAGTGTGGTGGATAATGTCGTTGGAACATTGAAAAAGTCGTTAAAAAATTGCTATTAAAAAGTAATCTACATATTCTTTTCATCTTGATGTTGTTACTTGTTGTTGTACATTGTATAATTTCATTTTGGATGGGCGAAATGTTGATGTGAATTTTTTGATGCTTTAGTTGGACCAAAAAGATTGTCAAGATACAACAAGACAACCTTAGAATAATAATGGGTTCAAATGTAAGATTCAATGAAAGAAACCCTACTTTAAAAGGTAATGAACTTTCAAGATCTAATCAATGACCAATTCTTTAAACATTTTCAGGGAATAGACGAATGCATAAATAATGAACAAATCGTTTTTGAATTGAAATGAATTTGGAAAATTGGCAATTTGATTCAAATTGAATTGTTTTTTTTCAGATGAATTGTTAAATTGGGTCTTCACCATCTTCACATGGCAATCTTATTCAAACTAAAATGGTCTTTTTAAAATGAAATATTGAATTCAATTCTCACCATTTTCAATTGGCAATATGATTCAAACTAAAATGGTCTTTTACAAATGAAATATTGAATTGAGTTCTCACCATCTTCAAATGGCAAACTAACTCAAACTTTCTTTTTTTTTCCCCACATGAATTGATAGCATTTTATTTTTCATTTATATATTGATTATCCACAGTCAATTGCTCATTAAATAAGGATTTTAGATATGTGAATTGACGATGACATTTTTGTTTTATCTTGGATGAAAATGTGACACATTGCAAAACTTAGATTGGATAAAACATTCACCATGTTTTTGTTCATCTTGTAATTTTTTTTGTCATGTTCTTTCAAATATTAAGTGCACCTTGAAGGTCTTTTCTTGAAACTTAGTGTAATTCTTCTCAATGTCCAGTTAAATAGTGTTGATTTTGTCCATGGTGTCCACAATGTTTTTGTTATGCTTATATGTAGCCTCAACGATCAGCATGAAAACCAATGTCCAGTTCCTCTTTACTCATGTACTCCTTAGATTGTCAATGTGGCAAACACTAGTTAATTTTTGCAAGTGTTGTGAAATTGAAGAATCACCAAGGTTGATGATTTGAGGATGTTGAGGATAACCTAATGTAGAATATTGCAATAAATCATCTAGATTGATTGCATTTTCTTGATTAATTCCATGATTGATGCATACGTTCACTTGTTGAACATTTTGACTGTCCTTATGAACATTATCTTCTCCCAAAAAGTTTTATATGAAAGAGCGAAATGATTGGATAGGAAAATGTTCATCTTGTTGTTCTTCATTTTGTTGTGTGTAAACTCCATCTCCTTGTGCATTGAAATTTTTCACATGTATTACAACACTAATGTTTTTCTCCCATTGAAATGCACAAATAACATGATTGAATTGTTTTGGCAAATGGAATTTGTTGTGCTCTTCCATGAACAAGTGCCAATAGGATGTATTGTATCAATTCTTTTATGGTAATAAAAAATCCTCTTATAATCACCATTGATGTTGTTCCATTTGTCTTTGTGAATCTTGCCATTTCTTAGTGTCTTCAAGTGTGTTCTTGACTACAGGTCTTTTAATAATTTGTTCCACCTTTTAGTTGTAAGAATCATATTTGTTATTGGATCAACAAGATTCTTCAAGTAGATGTGTTCTTTTTGTTTATTGCATATGCAAGCACCTCCTCCTGATTCCAATTAATGTTGCATTGTTGTGAAGGACTTGCTCCACTTGATCTACTACCTTTGTTTTTTCTTTTTACATTGTTTATCAAATTATTGCTTGAATTATTCATTGCATCCATAGCCTCCATTTCTAACTAAATGTTTGATGTAAAGATGATGTTTGCTATAAAAACAACAAAGATGACATGTTGGTTGTAAAGATGATGTTTATTGCAAAGACAATAAAGGTTGCAAAAATGATGTTTGTTATAAAGACAACATAGATGATATGTAGAGATGATGTTTATTATAAATACAATAAAGATTATAGATATGATCTTTTTTATAGAGGGTTTTGAACTATTAAAAACAACAAAGATTGTAAAGACAATGGTTGCAAAGACATTGTTAAGGTCATTGTTACAAAAAGATGTTGTTCGAGATGTTTTAGCTAGAGGATGATGTTGCCAAAAAATGGCTAATGTTGACATGAAAAATTTTGATGCGAAAGGATGGCTAATGTTGATGCTAGAAATGTTGTTGCCAAAGGACATTGCTACATGCCCAAGATGTTGTTGCAAGAGATGTTGCCAAATTAGGACATTGTTATAAAAGATGTTACAATAGATTTTTTGCTCAAGATGATTGCTACCATAGAAAATTGCTACAAAATAACATCTACATACATTGTTAGAAATGGGTACATTCACAAAATAAAGACCCAGGGGTGCACCCTTAGTAAGGATTTCCATGATTGTTTATTTTGAAAGATTTTGGATATATTAGGAATATTCCATTTATAAGTTGCAAAAAGTCGTAAGAAAGTCCTTTTGATTCAAAAATATGTTACATTATACTTTCATGTGAATATTTGTTTTAAGAGTTTCTCCAAAATTATATCATTTTCAAGTCCTTGAAGAATCATTTATGAGTTATTTCAAGTAGTAAAAACACTATAAAACATTGGTTACATTGATTAATCAATGTTTTGAGAATTCAAATTTCATTAGATTCGTTTCAAATTATTGCACATGTTTCCACAATATATTAAAAACATTATCATCAAAATGTATAATAGAAATGTTCGATATTAATATATTTTTTGGCATGAAAATATGAAAAACAAAACATTGTTTATAGCTCCTATGGCTCCTATATTTGTGAATGTATGTAGATGTTTGTTATTAAAAATACTACTACTAAAGACAATATTGTAGCAATATCTACTGCTAGAAACATTATTGCACCATAAGTTCTTGCTAGTGCAAAGACATTTTGTATTAGAGATGCGTGTGGCGATAACAAGTCACTTGTGGCAATGGTGAGGAGCATGAAAATGGAAAAATATAACCCTTGTCGATAAGTTAATAATTAGGAATCATGTGCAATAAGCTACTGATAATGTTAAGCACCACACATTCTCATTTTTCAAACATTTTTACTATGGTACTAGTAAATTAACACCTTCATTAACACAAAAAGTTAAGGCAAAAATAACATTACCATGTAATCAAACATGCCATCTATTTATAGAAAAATTATGGTAGGTTTGAATGGTGATAGTTACTTTCAATTTTATGTTCTACATTATCTCCATGTCTAAACACACCTTTAATAATTTAATTGCTACAAGAATGAATGTTCATTTGCATCACAAATAACTAACATATAAATGTTATGAACTAAGAATCAACACAATAATTTGATGCATCTAAAAAGAGATTAGTCACCTAAATACATTAAAAAAAAGACTTGGTGTTCAAATACACATGCAAAAATATCTCATATGATAACTTGTTTAAATTTGGTGCCCTCAATGACCTAAACATAAATGGTAGAATCCATCATTTTCTTGTAATCCTTGATGCATTCTCAAAGCATAAAACTCATTCACTTGTTATCGAGTCACACATGATGATAGTCCATCACAACTCTTATTGTTTGGCACATCAAATGCATATGCTAATTTTCTTGGGGAGCTCCTTCATTTCCACAATAGGTAACAATGATTGCATAGTTTTTTAAGCTTTTGGCTTTTGAATCACAAAATGGGTGAAACTTTGGAAACTTTTCATTGAATAGAGTTTCCATAAATGCGTTACAAATTACAAAATAATTCATTGAAGTAAAATTTTGAAATCAATATATCCTACCAATGAAATCAAGTCTTGGGGTGACAATGAATGTAAACATCTTTACATTACTTACATCAACCAAAACATTGTTTGGGGGATATTATGTGAATGAACGTTTTTTTCCCATCTTATTATTACTTGATTTTTTAATATGTACATATTTAAGTCACTCTAAATTTAATTATAATTTTTGGTTTTCATCAAATATTGATACCATATATTTATTTAAATTTTTAGTTTTAATATTTGAAGTTATGAGGAATGATTATTATACAATTGAAAATGATAAGATCATATGATAAGATTTTTAATATATAGATGATATGTACTTACAAATTTTCCAATTAAGTAATTGGGAGGTGGTAGAGCAAAATAATCATATAAAGTGTAAGTATTTTCAAAATGATTCAAATGCTTTAATTGTCAATGGTGTGAAGAGATCCATATGCAACAAGGTTGGCACATCTATTTGCCACATTGGTTTTTTTCAACACATCTATACAAAGTGGTAGGAATGAAATTGAAGCAAATGCTAATGTCACAACAAAATGCCATGGATCAAATATTTCAAATGACTCAACATGCTAGCATGTTTGTAGAAATTTTCCAAAACTAATGGGTTAAATTGTGAATAAGTTGTCAAATTTCTATAATGAAAGGTTCTTTCCTAGCATATAGGTTATGTAAAATGTGCAAAATCTCATTGTTGGACCAAAAAAATGAAAATCCAATATATAAAAAATGAGTTTACATTTCTACAACCTAAACGATGCTCCCATGTTCTTATATGCCATCATACACTTCAAGGTGACATGGTATGATAATGTCAGAATCCAATATCAAAAAAAATCTTGCCTTCGATTTGATGGTGAGGATGTCATAATAACCCTCACTTGTCCTTATGTTGTCACTAACACATCTTAACTATGTAATTATGTTATTAGTTGAAAAAACCTAGGATAATCACAACATGTGACATTAGATGTATGGTTACAAGTTCAAAAACAAAAAAAAAAACAAAAAACAAAACAAAAGATGAATAAGCATGAATTTTGATTTGGTTTAAGCAAGAAATGCACATTGATAGAAAAAAACACATGGACCCATGAAAATTCTTTCATAATAACTCAAAAGCCTTGAAATTACAACTATAGGGACATTTTTTGCATGTAACTTAATAAAGAATTGTATGATCACATGTATATTTCTTGGACCATGTATCATTTCATGGTGTTATTTTAATTATTGGTACTAAAGTTGAACTTATTGAATTTAACACAATCTTATTATAAAACTAATTATAATTTTATATTAAAAAACCAATTTATAAACCCCATTCTTTTATTTATGTAGTTTTGAAAGTCAAAGAAGGTTGTTCCCCCTTGGGATCAAATAAATTCTACTTGCTTTAAATTTGGAATCAACAAGCAGAAATTTCTTGTGCACCCAAAAATCATTCTTTCAAAAAAATCAACAAAGAGAACCCACACAAGAATGATCAAACTCACAAGTTTAAAAATTTCACTAAATTCAAAGAAAAACATCAAATCAATCTTTGACAAAGAATTTCATGTGATAAAAAACAAATAATTAAGTTATCTAAACTATGAACAAGATCAATGTGATGAACATATGTTGTGACATGAAAATCAAAACCTTGCTAATGAAATCCTTGGAAAATATTGCAAGGTGTGAATGTGATTCTTGCCATGATGAAAGAAACTCCAACCTAAGCATGCATGATTCTTAAATAAAACACCAAATCATAAATTTATGTGTGAAGTAAAACTCCATAGTGGGGACCTTCCCAAAATAAGGGCCTAGGAAAAGGTGGTTACCAAGTCTAGCCCCATATCTTGGGAAGGACCTTATAACTCAATGTTGTGGAAGTATCATAAAAATACATATTCACACCCCTTCCTTGTGGAGAATGAAAGAAAACAATTCATAAGAGCATTGCAAAATGGCAATATGTTACATAAATTTTCATAGTTGGTTGTTTCATGGTGCACTTGTTGCCTTGGGATTGCATCACCAAACCACAACACCCTTATGCCATTCGACCAACATTACTACACAAAAAATGATTAAGTTTTTAGGGTTAGAGCCACTCGACCAACATTACTACACAAAAAATGATTTAAGTTTTTAGGGTTAGACCCACAATCTTGCATTGACATGGAATTGTTTGGGTTGTCACAACATGCCCACAAGAATCAAAATGCATGCCATTACCAATCTCACAATATTTTTTTAACAAAACCCTCCCCAAACCCTCACAAAAAAAAAAAAAAAAAAACAAAAAAAAAAAAAAAAAAAAAAAAAAAAAAAAAAAAAAAAAAAAAAAAAAAAAAAAAAAAAAA
>Ga0116227_10006685_pt1 | contig 23169 bp, 19 predicted proteins | sample S1TSphgellanicum_FD_89693 | JGI IMG/M metagenome (GOLD analysis project Ga0116227, IMG submission 89693) | Host-associated microbial communities from peat moss isolated from Minnesota, USA - S1T2_Fb - Sphagnum magellanicum MG | ecosystem: Host-associated > Plants > Peat moss > Unclassified...
TCAAAAAATCAGACTACCCCTGATTTCTTTTTTCTCTGGAGTCAATTACATCTGGGGAAGTTACATTTGGGGAAGCTCCACAGGGAACGAGCAGTGACTGGAAGAATCTTCCAGGCACTGCCCACACAAACAGACACCACCACTATTGCTTTTCCAGGCGTAACTGAAAATGACCTGCTGTGGGCGGGTGTCTACCCTGCCCTGCCTTGCCCCTGCCTTGCCCTGTTTGTCACCACAAATAGACAGACAGACACCATGTTGCTTTTATATATAGGATTGTATGTATTATGCTCATAATCACTGGAAGATTATGTCTTAGAATGTAGTGAAGAAAATAACGTAATCTGCCCATCGCAGACCTTCTTCATGTTTGCCAGCCAGAGTGAACCAACACCCACCCGTGCACCAACGTGGTGGATGGATGGTGCACTGATAGGATTCTATTTTCTATCCCTGTGCCATCCCAGGTTGACCTTTTTTTTTGTTTGCCCTTTCTCAGCCCTGATTTCAGTTTTTCTTTACAATTTTATTTTCTCCCTACCCCCCACCCGGATTTTTTTTTTTTTGGAAACTTTTCCCACCCACCTCACCTACTTCCCCCCATTGCCCCCACCGACCTACTCACCTATAATTTTAAAATGTGCTATTCTCATCCCCACCCACCTACCCACACCCCATCTATTTTTCTACCTATCAACATATTAGGTAGGTACTTACCAAGCCCCACCTACATGGCTACACCTACCTACCTGGTTGGCACTCCCATAGACCCTCAATGGTCGAAAATGATGAGGAAAGAATAAAATGAAGGTATTGCATGGAATTTGGTTGTTCATTGAAGCAAAATTAATAAGGGCAAGATTAAAATAATTGTCACCCCATGTGTAAGGGTATTGTAGATAGACATTGGTTGTAAACATGATTTTTTAATGTGTTATGAAGATATTGTAAAATCTTTTGAAAATCTAAAGTACATGAAACCACCCAATGAAGGTATTGCAAGTTCTGCTTTGGGAGAGTTTTCTATAATAAAAGGGTATTGCAAAGCCAACACATTTAATGCATGTTGTACACATGGGGGGCCTAGATCAAACAATACGGCTTAAATAAAAACAATTTGATTTGCTTTTTTTAATGGTGTACTTAAGCAATGTGGATTATATTTAACAATATTTATGTTATTTAACACTAGGGTTTTAAAATTTTGGGTTATGGAGACAATAAACATTTATGACTTGTTGCACCTTTTAAGCTTAATTAAAATTAGACCTAATATGATTTGTGGGGGGGGGGGTGATTTGGCATTTGCACATATACGTCACAATACGGTTTTTTTCCTTTTTTTCTCTCAAAGAGAATGGAGAAAGGTTCACAAGCAAAGACCAAACTAAGAGGTAAAAAACACACCGTGGTTGTTATTCATTTGTTTGTTTCATTTAGTTTTTTCAGATGAAGTTTTAATTAGTGGTTTTAATGAGGTTTTATTTAATTTTTGTTTAAATATTTGGCTTAAAAAATGATTGTGTATTTTAATTTTTAGGGTCATGTGTAATTGTTTGTTTAGAATTATCATAGTTCATGGCATCCACCATTGGAACTATTTAGGGTTTAGTGTTTATTTCTTTAATGACATCCATGTTGATCTATCCATGGATGTGTTTTCATATAGGGCCAAAACTTCATTGAGCATCGATCCCATTGCCTTTGAACATCAACAATACAATATTATTTTTTAATAAACTCCTTTTGTTTTTTTTTGTTTGTTATTACTTTTACTTAGGATATTTTGTTCCCCCTTGCATATAGATGGTCATGGAAGTATCAATTTCATGTGGGTATTGCGTATCTAGATTAAAAACCCTACATATATTCAATTGATTGTTTCTAGGAGGATAAGGATTTTTTTAAAAACATAAGTCTAGGTAACCATAAGATAGTTGTGTGATTTTTTTTTCCATTTGTAAACTATTGCTTGTTTATGGGTTATGGTAAGGTTCATTTGTAAGGTTTAGGGGTTTTATTGATTAGGGTTTAATGGTTTTGTTGATTAGGGTTATTACAATTTGTAAACTTGTGAGGGTATTCCATAGGTTTTCACAAGTTGGAGACTCCTACTACAAGGTTATTCTTTTAGTAATTCAAAACATGGGGCAAACTTAATTGTTCAAATCCACCAAGATCCAAAACCTGGCAAAGTCACCTTTCTCAAATGTGGACTTGGTGTGGAAATATGGGTTTACGCATGGAGGCCAAAACAAGGTGGCAATTGAAACCACATACATCCCCCATGTTTGTGTTTTTAAGATTTTGTAGGGTGAACGAAAGGATATGCAAACTACAGTTGAATGGAACATCTCCAAGAATTTATCCCCTCAAGAAGATGTAAAAAAACTGACGATAAAAAATCACTTTGGAATTCTTTGTATGGTTTCAAAACCTATAAACCCTTTACATTGGTCATTTTTATAAGTTCCAGTGTTAATCAATCTTGTGTTTTTTGATTTGATTGAATGGAAACTATGTTTGTAGGTATGAATGTGGTTATGGGCCAAAGGATCGCTACAAAGACCCCAACCACATGAGGTTAATCAAACGCGGTTGTTTAACCCACTCTTCCATCAAGAGGTTTTACACATGGCCAAATGTGGTGGCAATCATTTTTTACCATCGGATTCACATTTGGGCCAATGGAGATCTTACTCACGATGCATGTGACCCAAGGTCCACATCATGGATGTCGACGTATGTTCCACACATGTCTCACAAGTTGAAGGAGTTTATATGGACTCAATTAAAGTTAAGGTACACCGTGAAATAAATTTATGACAAATGCAAAGAAATTTGATGGGCACGAGCGAATGTGGGTGAACATATGACTCGGGATGATTTCTTATGATTCCAAGATATCACCTATTTAGACTAGAAGCACAAGAAGGGCTCTAGCGCTTACACAAAAACCTAACATTTTCCATTCAATCATTTATGCCCATCTTGATGATGATTTTTAGTTCTAGGATGCAAGTGCAGTGAATGGGAATCATGTCCTTTTCACCATAAGGATCCAAACACCTACAAGTTTCAAGCCATGCTTTAATTCAGTCACAACATGTTTATTTCCATGGATGCCATGTTTGGCACCAATGATGTGAAATACCACCTATTCACATTGACAACATTTTATTTTCATCCCATAGGGGTCATAGTTGCTTGGGTTATCACAAATTGACAGACATGTGAAAACTTGGTGGAATGGTTGAATGCCTTGCAGGCAAAGTTTTTCTCGCATATGCCACATTGGAAACCATCATGTTTCATTATGGATGATGCTCCACAAGAACTTCAAGCATTACGGTAGGTTGTACATTGATTTTTTATTTTTTGTTACATTGTCTTGTGTTTTGGTATTATGTTAACATGGGGATTCCATAACATATTTATTATTCATGGTAAGCACATTGATGTTGGGTGTACCGTGGCGGGATTGTGTGGGGTCTAAATGATGTCTTAATTTTTTCTACACATGGCATATGTTGAAAGCATGACACTTGCACTCCATGGAAAAAATGAAGGATTCAGAGGTGAAGCATGCAATACTTGATCACCTCCACATGGTGATGTTCATGTCCATCAACCCAAAGGAAACCATTAATGATTTCAAGGCACATGGGAGGGAGATGGTGGTGGAAAATTTTGATAATTTACAACCTAGTAAAAGGTCCCCCTTCCAAGTATGGCATGTTTTAAAACCTTTTTTTGTTATGTATGCATTACAAGTTGCATGTTCATTTTTCACACATGTTTGAATTACATCATGGGTTGAAAGTATGTTCTGAATGTCCATGTAAAGCTTTGGATGGTTGGACTTCGTCGACTGCCACATTTGAATCAAAACACACAAGTTAGCATATAATTTTATCATGAGGTTCTAAAATGTTCAGTATCTCCTGAAACCAAAGGTTTGAGGGGGCACTACATTGATTGGTAGTGTGGAGGCTAACCATAATAGTGGCATGACACTATATGCACCAAGCCGAGATGAACAGGCAAGGGTTCATGAAAAACAAGATCATGGCATGACTTGTGGTGGCAAATGTTGACAAAACTAATCAAATTCCGCACACTAATGTGATTTCACCTACCTTTGAAGGGGATGATGGTGATGATGTTTGACGAGTGTGAAGCCAACACCATTTTGGTGTTATTTACAAGATCCATGCCTCTTTCACCAAGTATGCAAGTTGCATTTACAAATGGGCATTATGAGGCAACTTTTGCAAGCATCAAGTTGTTATTCTATTGACTGGTACCGACCTGACAATGGAGAATATCATTGAATATTGTGGCACATATTATGGAATGCACCGTGGTGGTTTGAAATGCATGTTTGTTGATTTGGCATACTTACAATTGGATGATGGTGCATTAGACAATGAAGATTGTAACCAAGTTCTAGTTGATGAGGTCGACATTATTGACATTGGGGGGCTTCATTCAACCATGGATGAAGATTATTTTTTTGACAATGTTGATGTGTTGGAGGCTTCATTTGCACCCATGGATTGAACCTTAACTTGCTTGCATGAAACAATGGCCGAGATTAACGTGAAGTGTACCTAGGTGCAAGCATTGAATTGTGTGACCATGCAACATCATTTCTTCGAAGAGTTGCATAAAACATTCACCACCTTCATTTGGCCTGAGTAAACAAATCCATGCATCCATGAATGGTATTTTGCTGGGTGGATGATGGCTTTGGGAACTCCATCAACTGGATGAAGGATTGGCATGAATTAATGATGGAACATTTAGATACCCATAAAAAGAAGACTAAGGAATAAAGAAAGGTTTGTCACTTGTGCCCATATTTGGATTTAATATATGTGTGATTCAATTTTCATTTATACTTAACCTTTTACACCTTTCACCAAATCAAATTGAATTATGCACAATTTGCATTGGAAAAGAAACTCTAATGCATGTGTTAAAATAATATCCAAATGATTAGGTAACCAATGTGTGTCAATGAATAATTATTAATCACAATTAGATGCAATTAATATAGAAATATAAAACTCCAAGTAATGCACAAAACAATTTTATTTATTTTTTTTGTAAATATCCAATTTAACTACAATACCCCACACAATGTAATCCAGAAATGAGTAATATTTTTTTAGGGGTACTCAGGAAATGTTTTAGGGCCAATCAACTATCATTGGACACTATGAAAGGTATTGCATAACTAAACCAAAACCAAAATGGATAACAATACCCACATTGGGGTACTTTGTAAAACACCATGTGTTGATTCATTTTGGTTTAAGCTATCAAAAGAGTATTGTTCATGACCAAAAGGATGGAATGAAGCCACATTGCCCCTCCCAAGGTATCTCGAAAATAACTTGGGTTTAATTACATATATTTTGATAATTAGTGGGGTATTGCATAACCCTACCAAAAACCTAGAGGGAAATCAATATTCTAATTGGGATATTTTGTAAAACACCATGGGCTAAATCATTTTCCACCTAAGTTTCTGAAGGGTATTATTCATGGTTAGAAGGATGGAATTAAATTGCAATACCCTTGTCCAGTATCCCATTAATGTTTTGGGGTCAATTACATATCATTCTACACTAAGTGGGGTATTGCATAAACCTACCAAAACCTACAAGTAAAACCACATGGGTTGAATCATTTCCGCCTAGTTCATCAAAGGGGTATTGCTGATGTTTAGAAAGCTTCAATTACCTTGTCATACCCCATTCGGGGTATCCCAAAATGCCATACATATTGATTCAAGTAAACGAAATTAAGGTAAAGTTGGACACATTGATGTAGAAGGTTATGGGAGAGCTTGAAAAAATTTATAGAGATTAAAGATAAGATTTACTGTTAAATGTTAAAATTTGGGTTTTGTGGAAAAAAAATTAAAATCCTTATTTAATAAGATTTGATTGATCTTTATCAAAAAAAAAATCAAAGCACATAATCTTCTACTTTTTAAAATTATTTTCATGATAATAAAAAACAAGTTCTCTTCCATATATTAATCCTATGTATGATTTAATTTTTTTATATTGTTTTTTTGACATATAATGAATAATTTTTCACCTAAAATAGATTCTGACCAATATTTAGACCTAAAATAGGATAAAAATTCATTAAAAATATATGCTAAATGTAAATGAAATAATTAAATTAAATCTATATTTAATATAATGTCTTCCCATTGTTATGTATAGTGCAATTTGTTTATGATGTTTTATATAAATTTTAAATATAAAAAAATCCAAAAGAAAACTTGTCAATTATGTATATTTAATTAATGCATGTAATCAAATATTTATTTTACGTAAATTAAAATTTAGGGAATAACATATCAAATAATGCCACTAATGATCATTAATTTTGTCACATTTCAATTTGTATTCCCTTTTTTTATTAAAATATATTTTTAAAAATCATCTTTTATTAAATTTAAAACACACATGAAGTTTATTTGAATAAATGAATGGTTAATTATGATTCAAAAAATATAAATGGTGCATAATTTATCAATTTTTAATTTTAAAAAACTATAATCATGATATAATTAATTAATATGTGAAGTTGTTATTATTATTCATTTCCAGAGATATAATATTTGTTTAGTTGTTTTAACTTGGTAAAAATTTAATTAAACATTAAATATAGTTTAAAGACGTTTTCAACATAATAAACAATAATAATTCATTAATGGACCAATGCAAGTTGGTTAATATGTGCAAATGAAAGTATTGCAAAATTAACCACATTGATACATGTAACCACGATACCTTCATTATGTTTTGATTATGTCATTAACCATGAAATATATTGAGTTTATTTTTCATACTTATTCCATGTTCGATATATCATGGCATGTCCATATTATAATAATTAATCAAATGTATTGCAAAATTGGTCACATTGATGGTATTGAGCAAAATGTTGAAGTGTAAATGCAACATGCTCATTACTTTATTGATAAGTCCATTGACCATGAGACATAAGAATAAATTTTTAAAAATCTCTACTAATTTTTAAAAATTCAAGCCGCATGGCATGTTCGGGTTGCAATAGGCCAAATTATGTTGTTTATGTGTTACAAAGAAGTTGTTGCACATGCACATGAAGCCTTGAGATGAACTAAGTTCAAATTTTTAGGCCACCAAAAGATCATTGTGGGAAAAAATGGTGAAGACCCACCCACCCACATATCCAATCCTCCACTCCATTTTGAGAGAAACCATCATCTTTCTTTAGGTTTTTTGCATCCCTTAGAATTTTTAAATTTTGATTGCTTGAATCATTTCAAGTATGCATGTAACACATAGTTTATTTCAAGTAATTAGCCCACCCATGAATCCTTTTGAAAAGCTTGTTGGGAAAAACTTGTCTTCATCATTGGTTGGAGGGAATTGACCATATGAGGAAAAACCTTGATAATATTTAACAACAAAATTTTGGATGTTGTGATACGGCATCATGGCCCACCTTGCCTTTGGACTCCCAACTTTCATCCACACTTTCGATTAGTCCTAGATTCATGATTCTTGTGTCGATTTTTGACTCGTTTCAAATTTTTGACTCTTGCCCTACTCTTGATTCCCCCCTTCTTGATTTGCCCATGGACTTTTGCATTCCTGAGATTTTCAACTTTTGCATGGATTCCCATGACCTTCGATTTTCACATGGATTTTTGAGGCCCTCGATTCCCGTGCAAACTCCTACCCACATTCTCAAGACCTTAGATTCCTTCGTGGATTCTTGCTCCCATTCTTGGGACTTTTGATTCCCGCATGGACTCTTGCCCCCATTGTTGCAACCCTTTACTCCTAGCTCATGCACACCTCTTGATTCCTACGTGGATTTTCACTTGCACTCCCGTGACCTTCGACACTTGTGCGGACTATCGCCCACACTACTAGGACCTTTGACTCCTACCCCAACTCGGTATGTCATGTTGGTTTAAACAACCCTACTATGCAATGCGGTTGGTGGTGTAGTTTTTTTTTAAAAATATTTCTCTATAGTGCAAATTTTTTCATAATCAAGTGTCTTTTCTTTAAAAGCTCAAATTGAGCTTTAGTTCTCAATAATATTCTTTTTATGATTTGTTATCTATTCTTTGTGAGCACAAAGATCAGATGACCTACTCTTGATTATAGATAATGTTTATACTTCTTGCTTTAAACATACACATTGTATATTTGTTAAAATGAACATTTTTCAAAGGTGTGGAACATAGCCATAGGACGAATTGCTAGATATTGCAAAAGCTTCTAGCCAAGGTTGTCTGATTAACTAAAATGTCGACATTGACAAGGTAAATAACCCAACCTAACATAAGTAATAGGCTAGTAGGCTATTTGTTACGCAAAATTATAATATTTATTCATTTTAAATATCCCCCCACTTTCAAGACTTTTGACTCCCACCTTGTGCATGCTTTAGGACTTTCATGTAGACTCTTAGCTCATGCACGCCTTATGACTTTTGTGCGAATTCTTGCATGCACTCTCAAGACCTTCGACTCCTACGCAGATTCTCGTCTCCATTCTCGGGACCCTTGACTCCCAATTTTCGCACACTTTTTGATTTTCAGGCGGACTCCCACCTACATTCCTAGGACCTTCAATTCGAGTGTGGACTTTCGCCCCCACTCCTAGGACCATTGACTCTCATCTTATGCACACCTCTTTATTCTTGCATGGATTCTTGGTTTGCATGCACCTTTAAATTTTTGCATGGACTCCCTTTTACACTCATAGGACTTTTGGCTCCCGTGTGAATTCTTGCCCCCAATTTTGGGACCTTCAACTTTTGAGTGGATTCTTGCTACCCATTCTTGAGACCTTTGGCTTTCGCCTTGCCCACACCTTTTGATTTTTGCGTGGACTTTTAGTTTATGGGAGCTTCCGGACTTTAGACATGCACATTGGATATTTATTAAAATGAACATTTTTTTGAGTTGTGGATGTAGGCATAGACACATGATAAATTGCAAACTGCAACAAAAGTTCATAGCCAAGGTTGTTTAATTGATTAAAATGTTGACATTAATGAAGGTAAACAACCTAGCCTAGCATAAGTAATAGGCTAGTAATCTACTTGTTACATTAAATTGTAATGTTTATTCATTTTAATCCATATAATGTCTTAATATTTATTTAAAATAAGATAAATATTTATTAAAATTTTATATTAAATATAATTATAATATATATAAACCCATTGTTATGTATAATGTAATTTGTTTATGGTGTTTTTTGTTTTCAAAGAAAATTAAAGTTTTTCAAAAATAAATTATTAACATTGCATATTTTATTAAAACATGTAATTGAATACTAATTATGTGTAACTTGTGTTTGTGATTCATTTAATTTTTGTTTGAATATTTGATTTCAATAATGACCCAATTATTTTTTTCTTTTAGAATTAAAAAAAAATCAGCAAAAACCTTAACCTCCTTCAATCAAGGTTTAGGGTTTAGGAATAAGGGTTTTAATTGATTTTCAAAATAGAGGTACCTAATATTATGTACATATGGTTAGTGTAATTTTTGAATTGTATGTAAAATTTAGTTTACAATATATGAAATAATGATATATTTAATTAAATTGTGTGGATTTACTGAAAATCTTGCATTCTTAGATATATAATATCTCAATAAAGAAATTATATTAGAGATTTTAAATAAACATTAAATATAGTGGAAAGACATTTTCAAACTCATAAATGGACCAATGCGAAATCATTGGTATATGTACATGAAGGTGTTACAATATTGGCCACATTGATGGTATAAGGTTTATTTCAACAAAATTTTGATGTGTAATTGCAATACCTTCATTTTAGTGATAGTTTCATTACCTTTTACCATCAACGTGATTAACTTGACAATACTTTCATTTACACCATGGTTTAAGATATTGTCACAATATGGTGTAGGTATTGTATTGCTTCTAAGTTTTGTTAGGGCTATGCAATACCCCTCCAAGTTTCAAGTGAATACAAATATCCCAAGATGATGTAGGTATTGCATTTAAACTCTATAACTTTGTTCAAGTGGACCTATTAACATCAATGTGAAGAACTTTGCAATACTTTCATTTATTTGAATCAATTTGTCTAACATCATATAGTGAGCATGGAATAAATATTTTTAAAACATTATTTTATTTCATGGTTTACAATATTATCACAAAATGATGCAGGTATTGCTTACCTTCTAGGTCTTGCTAGGGTTATGCAATACCCTTCCAAATTCCAAAAGATATGTTATGTAGCCCAAATGTTTTATGGGATACCCTAAGAAATGTAGTGCATGTGAATTGAGTAAATCTAAACATGAACAATACCCCTATGATAACCCAAACCAAAATAATTAAGTCCATGGTGTTTGCAGATTACCCCAAGAAAGGTTTTTTTTTTAAATAGGTTTTAGCATGGCTATGCAATACCTTTTTAAATTTCAATTGATATGTGATGGAGGTTAAAAGATTTTTTAATATACCATAATAGGGGTATTGCATGTGCATTAAATAATTATGGGCACAAACAATACTCCTCCAATAGCTTGGACCAAAATAATTGAGCCCATGGTGTTTGCAAATTACCCCAAACAAGGTATTGCTTTCCTTCTACGTTTTGGTATGGCGATGCAATACCTTTCCATGTTTCAATAAGTATGTGATGGAGGCCAAAATATTTCTAATATACTATAATAGGGGTATTTCTTGCATGTGCATGTGCATTGAATAATTTTGAGCACAAATAATACCCCTCCAATAATATGGACCAAAATAATTCAATCCTTGGTGTTTATAGAATACCCTCATAAAGGTATTGCTTTCCTTAAGTTTTGTTAGGGCTATGCAATACCCTTCCAAGATTCTTTAGATGTGTTATGGAGCCAAAGGATATCTAATATACCTTGATAGGGGTATTGCATGTGCATTGAATAATTATGGGCATAAGCAATACCCCTCCAATAGCCTGGACCAAAATAATTCAATCCATGGTGTTTACAGAATACCTTTGTGAGGGTATTGCTTTCTTTCTAGGTTTGAACTTTTAATTTTTGGGGGTAAAGAAAAGTTTTTTGGTTTGAGTGCAAAATTAAAATCATTTTTTTGATAATTTCATCAAGCATACAAATAAGAAAATGTGAAAATGTAACATTAATATGTTGTTCATCATCATCTTTGGGCACTTGTTCTAGAACATGAAGAGGACAACAAGTTCATCCTCTTTCACACTTGCAAAAAACAACACAACGATGAACAACTGCATTTTCATCTTTCAGCGCTTGCTCTAGATCATGAAGATGATGATGAACAATTGCGTTGTTCATTGTTATCTTTGGGCGCTTGCTCCAAAACATGAAGAGGACGATAAGATGGGCTTGTTGTCCTCCTTCACACTTGCCACATGATGATGACAAGCAGTTTTGAGTAGCAAAGCTACTCATCGTAGTCTTTTGGCGGTTGTTCTAGAATATGGTAGTTGAAGATTAGAAGACGAATGAAAAAAAAAGAAAAAAAGAAAGAAGCCTAATACCTAGACCTCCCACTTCTAACACCTTTGAGTTCCTCTTGCCATCACACTCCTAAAGCTCCTTGCCTCTCCACACTCCCCAAGCTAGTGAGTGGAAAGCATTCGAACCCAAATCGAAGCTCTCCCTAGTTTTTAAGCTCTAGCAATGGAGGTGAGTGGAAAGCATTGGAACCCTGATCGAAGCTCAGAGCTACTGAAGCTCTCCTTGGTTCTTGAGCTCTATCAATGGAGGTGAGTGGAAAATGCCTAAACCCTAAATCGAAGCTTAGAGCTGCTGAAACTCTCCCTGGTTTTGGAGGTCTAGAGATGGAGGTGAGTGGAGAAGGAGGTCAATGGCATGAGGGAGGTAGGTGGGTTGGTAGGAGGAAGGGTGGTAGGTAGGTTGGAGGGGTGGGGGGGGGGAGAGGCATGAGGTTCCCAGAAAAAATTGGGGTCAGGGATGGAGCCAAAAAAACATGATTAAAAAAAAACTGTCGCCAAAAAAATAAATGTAAAAAGACGAGAAGGCCGGGAAGAAAAAAAAAACGTGTAAGATGAGAAAAATAAAACAATAAAAAAAAAAGGGTGCTGGGTTTTGCCTTTCTCTTGTTCTCGTGAACGGAAACTGTTGCAACGTCGTTTTGTTGCTCTTTTGCGGCTGTTCCGAGCAGGGCGCTTGACGATGCTCGCTGCTGTCCCGAGGTAGGCACCTTGTTGATCGCGGCACGGCAACAAGCCGTTTGGCAATTGTTTTCATCGTCTGCGGAAAACAAGACTGTACGCATTGATTCGTGTGGTGGTGGTGGTGTAGTATAGTATAGGTTTCAACGACGAAATTGACGATTGAGAAAGAGAGAGAGAGAAAAAGAGAGATAGAGAGAGAGCGAGTGCAAGTAAGTGCCTATTCCTCCTACAAAGATGATCCACGAAATCAGTCTGTACGATCCGATCGTCATTCTTTTCCTACTCTGTTTTTCTCTACAATAATTCTAGTCTTAGACTCGTTTGAATTTCCATGTCTCTGGCTTCTTGTATTTTTCATGTTGCTCTTTTAGAGTCGTTTGTTCTTGTAACTGTGCGTCTGATAGAGGCTAATCTTGCTGTGTTTTCTAGGGGACGCTTTTCGAGCTGATTACTACGATCTTTCCTCTTTTTGTTTTGTTGCTTCGTTCGCATACGTAGTACAACTTTGATATGCGGTGAATTTTGCGTCCATCGATCTGCTGCGCGGTAGTCAATTACTTTTTCAAAGATTGTAGGCTGGTCGAAATTGTGACGCCGAGAGAGAGAGAGAGAGAGAGAGAGAGAGAGAGTAATCTCTCTGGTGGTGGTGGTTTCGTCGTCTTGGTTGCTCGGCGGTCGACACTGTCGTTCGGAGACCTGGAAAACCCACAGCGACGACACAATTGCGAAAAACACAGGCCTATTGTAGCAGGGAGTATATGTTTTTGGTGCAAGAGTGAAGCTGTGCAACTGCTTCTTGCTTTCGTAGATTGGGAGATACATTCATCTTTCATTTCCACAAGGACGTTGTCTGTTGTCCAATGCGTTTTGGATCTTTGTCTTTTGCAATGACCTTCTTGAGCGTTTAAAGTAGAAGCTTCCGTTTCTATTTCATTTGCATCGTGTGCTCACTTTTGCCTCGTCATTGTTTCTTTCTGATAAGTTTGTCTTTGCCTGTCGGGGGCTTAATCGCAATCTCACGCAGTAAAGGGTAGAACAAAACGAAAAAAGAAAAAAAGAAAGAATCTGTGTAGTGCGCTACGCTACGCTGTCTTCGTGATTTGTTCCTCCATTGCGTTTGTCTCTCTCTAAGTTCATTATTCGTGCTTGATGTGCAGTGGCCAAAGCTGAGGTTTCTCAGCATCGTAAATCGTGACACAGGATTCAAGCTGGTGATTGCCGGGGTAATAACGCTCGCTGCTTTGCCCAGTAAAATTGGTGTCGTCTTAAGACAATCAGAATTCATTCCTAGCCATCCTCCTAAGCTTATCCTCCCTTCAAATCTTCAGAACTCTACAATTAGACTAAGGGGTTCGATTGTCTCCTTTATATGTCCTGATGTGCAGATTTGAAGAAGCTGCAAAAGCAAAGAGTATAAAGAGGGTCGGTGGTGCAAGACAGGGTGGGTGGTGGAGCACTTGTAACAGAATGGGAGTTTGTTTTTGCAAGCTATTCAGCAGTGGAAAAAGATATAAGGACGAGCCTTTAAATCCAAGGGCTTCTGCTGCTGTAGTTCCAGCTTGCATATCTCCACCACGCAAAGATGGAGCCACCAAGGGAGGAAGGGTGCAGCTTATTGGAGACATTTTGTGTCCCTTCACACTGCGGGTGCGGATTGCTTTGCAGCATAAGGTAATCATTGCACCCTAAACCCTTCCACACTGTGCTGTACCACAAGTTCAAGAATAATTTGTGAGGATGTCCATAAATCTTAGATGTCCGTGGGCCCCATGTTGTACAAACTCTCACTATGTACAGTTACCAGCTTATGACCCATTGGGTGAATGCATTTGATTTGTCTGTGCAAGTCTGATGATAGTGATCTTGTGATAAAACCTTGCCAGATACAAGGATGTAGCATTAAAATCTATGCTTATATATTACACTCTGAATGAATCCAGGGTGTTTGTGTTGACCCAACTTGGCTTACACCTAGTGATCTGATCAGCTGCAATCTAGAGGGTGGCATCTGTCCCAATGGGAAGCTCCCTGTTTTGCAACATGGTACTCACAAGCTCAATGGATCAACTGATAGCATGTTGGAGTACATTGAAGACACCTTCAATGATCCAACATTGGTGCCTACCCATGCCAAGAAGAAGGTGGATCATTGGGTGATCTATATCAAGGATACCTTCACTCCTCTCATTGGACAGCTATTGTATGATGGAGATCCTTTTGTTCAGCAAGAATTAGAACCAAAGCTGGAAGCTGCGTTTGCAAAGCTGGATAGTGGTATTTGGGAGCATGGGAACAAGTTGGGCCAATTTTTCTTTGGTCCTCAATTCACCCTTGTAGATATCTATCTTATTCCCATTCTCCTCCTAATTGAGGTTGCCACATATTTCCGTGGGCTTGAAATCAGTTCCAAACACTCGCATCTGCTCACCTACAGCAAAGCCATGCATTTCTTTTCAAGCTACAAGCCTGTGAAAGTTGATTTGGAGTTGCTGAAGCAGGCTGTGGGCAAAACCTTGCTGGAAAGGGCACCATCACCAATCACAGTTATGACAGTGCTGCAGCACCGCAGCATCCTCCGGCAGCTGGACAGGCTTGTGCAACTGGCAGATGTGCTAGCATTGGCCAAGGCTGGGATAAGAGAGGGAGATTTGAAGAGACGAGTCAGTACACAGATGCAGTCTCTCTGGAAAGGCTATGGTTGCCTTCTGGAACTGATGCAGGAGCATGCTCAAATGGAGGAGAGGGTTCTCTTTCCTTCTCTTGAAGTGGCTGCTGAAGGTAACGAACGAACACTCTGTGACCATGTGTGTCTCTGCAAACTCCTACTCCCCTTGCAACTTTGATCCTTTCTTCAACCTAATGCATGTGTTTTTTCTTATTGTTGGTGGTTTATTGATGAATAGCAATTTGGCTTGGATGGGATTGATTTACTTCTGCATGCCTGTTCGTTGCAGGTGTGAGTGAGGCAGTACTTGGAGACCATGCTCGGGATTTACCAGTGATGAATGGTATTCATGCCGACATGAAGGGGGTGATGGTCATGGAGCAAGGCAGCTCTGATCACCTTGAAGCACTCCTTGCTCTTGCCCTCCGGCTGCACACCCTCCAGGTGTCACAAGAATTTTCTTTGTAGCTTCCTCAGATGGCATTCACCACCAGATTCCCTTACTAAACAGAAAACACATTGGAGTAGCTCCCAAACTGAAATGACTAGTTGCCGCCAAACGGATCTGCTATGGAGTAGAAGGCATTTGGATTTGTGAAGTTGATGGATTGCTTCTTGTTAATAAGAACAACTGTGATTGAGCATCTTACATAATATCTTTGTATGTGGTGATTCCAAATGTGTAGGCATACAGTGTGGAGCATTACCATGAAGAAGAGAGGGAACTGCTGCCAATGCTGCAAGGAGCTGGGATAGGGAGCAAGCAGCAAAGAGAATTGGTAGCTGAGAGCCTTGCAGTAATGGAGGCTTCCCATGCACACTTACTTCCTTTTTTGTTTCAGGGATTGTGCCCTCATGAAATTCATCAGTACCTGAGCATGATGATGCAATCCTCATCTGAACAAAAGAATGAACTTTTTGCAAGAGTCTTACAAGTTATGATGAACCTGGCAAATGAAGAGTTTGAAGCCATAAAGGACATTGTCCAGGAGAGGGTGGCCACACTGGCAACAATTACATAGTGCCTCTGAGACCAGGTCCTGCTTCATGATGATCCAGTGCCTTTTTCCACAGCTGACACCGAGCCATAGATCTTCAATTCTCTGTACATAAAAATCCCAGTGTAGGCAGGAGGCTTTCTCACACATTGTAGTTAGTGATATGAGGAGTTTGACAAAAGCATACATCACCACAGCCAATATCCACAGGACTAATGTCCTCGAAGTTGTAGAAATTCAACATCTCCTTCTGTATCTCTTTCTGCAAATCGAGAGTTGTCAAACCTAGCTAGAGTGCACCAGTCTGTCACTCAACATCTCAAGGGAAGAAGGACCTGTAGATGGCTGCTGCTGGTCTCTCCTCCAAAGCCGTAAAAGTAGATGTACAAAAATAACCCAGCACAGCTTAGATGAAGGGATATGACCTTTACTAGACATCTGATTTCACTGTGTCAACAATCATAGTAAACACATCCAACTCCAGACATTCCATTATGAATAGGGAAGACCAGAGTGTTTCACATCTCAATGCTGTCACAGGAGCAAGGACTTATGGTATGTTGTTTTAAACTTTACCCACAGCTTGATGATTTAACTGTTAGAACTATGGGGAATTTGCTCAACTGTCATGACCTCAACTCAATCACCTATATTGTAGAACTCAGCACTTAATTATATATATAGATGCAAGGGGTGTAGATGTTAAGACTCAAACTGAAGGAAAATCAATCATCTGTAAATCGTTTTGGCAGAATAGATAGAAAAACACTGCCCTTTTTTAATCCTGGGTACATGATAGAAAGAGATTTTAGAAAGAGTAAATTTTTTGGCCTTGGCAAGTTTGATGATTTTATGAAGAATGTGCTTATGATGAAATATGCTTATTTGGGTGAAGATCTTGCTCTTTCCAGTAATGTTTTTAATTAAAAAATTCCTTATGAATTCCAGTTAAGTACCCTGTGTGCTATGGCCTGTTTTAATTTTGTGTGAATGAAAGCGAAGTAGTATTATAATCTTGTGAATCTGGCTTAAATTGTAGAAACTGGTCTAGGTGTTTTGAGCTTGGAAAATGTGTGATTTTCATGTGCTTTTTAACCCAAGTTGTAAGATTTTGTGCAGCTCATGGCCCTTTTTTATCAGTACAAGGAGATAGCTGGGCTGGGCTTTGAAACCCTATCAAGTTTGAGAGGGAAGAAGGTTCATGACCTTTTTCGGTACTTACAAGGTGGGCATTGTAGTAGACAGGTCTCTAAAAGACTCTCATTTGAGGCAAATAGTTTAAGAAAAACTCTGCGCAGGGTGAATAGTTTCTGTTAGCTAGGTGAAAAGAAGCTGGTCTCCTCCTTTCTTGTCTTTCTAGGAACAAGGAACACATGTTCAATTGTTGGTCAGTGTTGTTGGTCTGGTATCATAATAACTGTGTTGATTTTTTTCAACAGTGTTGGTCTCCCATATAAACTTTTGAACATACTAGCCTGGTCCTGGTATAGGGATGCTATGCTTTTGAAAATTTCCATAAGAAAAATTTCCAGTGTTGTTGGTCTCTGGGTATCCACTTTTGAACGAACTCTTGGTCCTGGTGGTATTGGGTACTTTTTGCTTGCAACTGAATTGTAAGAAACATACAAACTAGTGTTGGTCTGGTAATTGACTTTTGAGAGCATACTACTAGCTTGGTCATGATATCGGATATGTTTTTGAAGTTTTTCATAAGAAAGCAAAAATACCTGTGCTCTTCTCTGGTATTGACTTTGCAACGGACGTACTAGCTGTGTCTTGGTATTGGGTATGTGTAAAAAAGTTTCATACCAGTGGCAGCCTTGACTCTTGAGAGAAAAAGGGGTAAAAAGGAGTAAGGAAGAACAAGTCTAAGGAAGTATATACTTGCAGTACTGTGCTGAACAGTTGTTGCAGTTCCAGCTTCGAAGAAGTCCAAGTCCAAGGGGAAGTTCATCTGCTGCAGTACTGGGCTGAATAGTTTGTTTCAGTTCCCAGCTTTGGTACTGGACGTGAACAGAAACATGCAAGAACATTTTCAGATTATCACTGTTTTCAGTAGGAAATTCACATGCAACAAGAACATTTTCAGATTATCACTGGTTTTCAGTAGGAAATTCACATGCAACAAGAACATTTTCAGATTATCACTGGTTTTCAGTAGGAAATTCACATGCAACCAAGAAACATGGTGTGTGAAGTCTGAACCCTCCATTGAAAGTACCTAATTAGTTGGATTGTTGGAGATGGTGAGGAGAGATGGTGGAGGAAGTGGGGATTGATTTGCATCACAAGGATGTTGTTGTTGTTGTTGCTGCTGCTGGCGCTTGAGACAGATGCTACTTTTGGGAACAATTCTTGAAGAGAGTAGCTAGTCAGAGACAGAACCTGCAAGAAAAAAGTCACTCTTGAGAACAAGTACTTATACTACGACTCTCTGCAAACTGGCCCACCAAGACTGTGGGGGGCTCATGCTCTCTGGATGAGGTACTTTGTGGGTGGCACTGAGGAATCCCCCCCCCAAAAAATCTCTCATTGATTCACATGGTGTCTGAGAAGTGTTTGTCAGTAGATCAAATGGGGTGGGGGGTGGCTGCTGGTCTCCATGGAATCTCTCTAATCTCTCTCTGGTCATGGCCAACTCTGTAATATGTCATGAGTGCTACAGGCAATTCATTCAGTGCATGATGAGTAGACAAAATTTACATGAGTGTATGTATATGTATGTATATAATTGAAAAAAATTCTCTTCAAAATGGGAAAGTTAAAAAGTTGGTAAGTGAAATGAACAAATGTGCAAAATAGATTATGTAAGTTGCAATTATTCATTTCACTTAACAAAATGATGAACAAATGTAGATTCACACTTGAATTGCCAACGAATGTAATGCACGAGTATGTTGGTAAGCAAATACCCATCAACATTACTACTACACTACTTATCAATGAATGAAATCTTAGCACTTACAAGACTCCCCCACAACATGAACATGGATATTAGTAATTAGGTTTTTCAAAAGTACCCAATACCAAGACCATGTTGGTAATGAAAGTTTTTAAATGCTTCTCAAGAGTCTACTTCGTTAGTGTTAACTTAATTATTGTACTTCAAAAAACACGCTCTCAGTCAGTTGCATGGTCTTCTGACCCACTCTAAGAAGGGGGTGATTGGGAAAGACCAACTACCTACCCTGAGGGGGGTCATCTCTTCACAATCTTCCATGTAACTTGGAACCCAATGTTGCATTTTTTTTTTTGGAAGTCCCCAGCACTTATCCCCTAATGTCATGTCACAAGTCTCCTTCCCACTTATGTAGAATGCAAGAATTTTTAATTTTTCTAATTGAGATTTTCCACCTTGAAATATTTTAAAGTTTGCCACAAAATGAACAACAACAATCAAAATGCCCCAAGGTATTGGTGGTTGCAATTTTTCAAAGCACATTTGGGGAATATTGTATTATTGTTGCCAAGATGGTAGGAGCAAGCATGACAAAGTGTACCACTTCTTGGGTCGCCTCCTTTCACAAGATGATGAAAAGACTTAACTCTCTTTCAAATTCATGATTTTTCTCTGTAGAAACGCATTCAAAAATTCCTTTCAATGTGAGCATGTGGATCAAGCATTGCATATAGGACACATCTACCTTACTACAAATCTAACTAAGTGAATAGCTAAAGAAAAATAATTGCGTGAATTTTTGTACATTTGCACAACTATGAACATTGAAATCCACCAATATAACAAATGTATGTCATTTTGGGTTGTGTTTTACATGATCCCTTTATCACCTCTCAACAAATCCATATGTGAGTATAACTATAAATGGATGAGTCCTCTTATCCTATTGGAGTAGTAGGGACAAAGCAAATGTTCTTCCCAAGGGGTTGAAGTAATATGAAATGATATACGCCTAATATGTATGTGTAATGTCATGGATGTAGGCATTGGAATTTGGTACATGGGGTCTACAAGATGTTAAGGGGTCCCATTTGGAGATCTTGTTTGTGTCCTTTGAATGAGACAATGATGCAAAGGCACAATATGATAGTCCTTTTTGGTACACTTAAAAAAATGTGTTTGGATGTGTTATTAAAATATATATTTGGGTTTGGTTAGAGGATCTCATGGTACATATATCTAGGATTTTAGTAGACATTTCAAAGTATCTAGATGCAAATATGAATGTTTCTACACTAGCCTTAAAAAACTTGTGCATGTGTGGATCAAGTACAATTTTGTACAATGGGTAACAAAAGACACCACACTTTGACAAGTTATGGTGGTTCAAATGGTAAGGTTGGGTGCAAAGGTTTCAATGTTTCAATGATGGGCTTTGAGGAGAATGAATGTATTTTGGGACAAGGCTTATTATTGGACACACTTCAACAAGTGGGGACCATGGTGTGGCTTTTGAAAGATTTTTTTGTAACCGGTTGGTGCACTTAGTGCAATTTTTTAAAAATGTTTTTTGGTCGGCGTTATCAATTGCCCATGCTTTCTTGGTCTACTCATAAGTTTGATGGTATTGATTCTATTTTTTCTTTTTTTTAAAAAAAAAATCATCATTGTCCTTAGTAGAATTTTTTTTTTTAGATTAAGAGGTAAATTTTTAGCATAAATTTAATGTGAAAACATATTTTGCACAAGTAAGAAAGGATTCATGATTGGGAGGTTCACAAATCAGAGTAAAAGTCTCATGAAGCAAACCCCATTTTGTCAGTTCAATTGTTGAAGAACATGCTGCTGCTGGCCATTTGTTTTAAGTTATCCAAAATGGAATCTGACAAGGAACACTTTACCACAAGGATTTTTTGTACTTACTTGCTTCATATGGGCCACAACAAATGAACATAATATAACAGAAATTGAAGGTCCATTAAGTTATCTATGTATTGTGTATAAGTTGTTCACCAATTAAAAAATTAAAGTACTAACAAAAAAAAAATTACTCCATTTTTTACTAGGTATTTAAATTCAATATTTGTCAAGGTTTAGATTCATTTGTACAAATTGGTTTTTTTTTAAAACCTCATGAAACCATGGCTTTTATGGGTTTTTAAATGTAATCTCATATGATCTTGTTGGATTTGGAAAGCCAAATAATAATGTAACTAACACCTATGGTTTGAATTATTGCATTGATTGAATTAGATCATTCAATTACAACCCAACTTAAAGAGGTTTACTATTGAAGTTCATTGCCTTGATTGAACAACACAAGAAGTAGCTTGAAATCCATTCCTCGCAACAAGGTTTCAATTAAAACTTTCTATGAACTATGAACATCTCTAAACCCTAAACCCGTAAACAATGGGTAGGTATTATTAGTTTTGTAAATAGGAAGATCAACTTGGCAATTAGACAATATTTGCTCTTCACCTAAGGATATGTCATTTGTTTCAAAGATGCAATTTTTCAATTAGTCTTTAGCTCCATGTAATAGTTTCCCCAAGGGTTTGGATTTTGCCAAATCGGGATGTTTTTAATGGCATGTTGACATGATAAGTCTTTATAGCATTTACCACTTAACATCTAAACTAACATGATCTAGTAGTGAATTGACTCCAACCCATTTTGAAAAGGGGCCATAGGTCTCAACAACTTTGCCTTGATGTTTAGTAATGTCCATGTTTCATCAACATAGCAAGGCATACATGGTTTAGCACTTGGATTTTTTATTGCATTCAATGAATCATGCATTTCTAAAACATACCCTAATTTTACTTTACAAGATTGCTTTTGATTACTAATTTGGATCGTTGGAACCGACGGTTAACTACCTATTAACCTCCGGTTAGCCCTAATTGTAGTCACTATTTTTCCAAGAGTACGAAACTTGGTGCCGGTTCCACATATAAAATAGGGTCCTCGGGAACTTGATTCCGAGTCCGGTTCTTTAAAAAAATAAAGTCGATTCCCCCCGGTGCTGGAAATCGGACCCGGTTCAAGTTCGATTCCTACTACTACTACTAGCAACAATGGGGAATTGATGGTTGTTACCCGCCATCGAAGGCGGGTACCCGCCCAACTAACTATGGAGTCACTACGGGGCTCACTAGAAGGTAAAACAAAAGACAAGTGCACACCAAACCAAAGAGGGCCACAAATGGGTCTTCTTGGTCTTTGGTGGTGTATTTGTTTGTTGGCCTTGCCTACCAAGGCTCTTAAGGATTTATTGTGTTTTTTTAGATTCATCATAGAGTATATATAGTAGTAGCTTAAGGGATTTTGGGCCCCCCCTAGGTAATAAATAAATAAATAAATAATAGCTCTATTTTGATATGAGGATTTTTTGAAAGGTGATGATATAAACCCTAAACCCTAAACCTTTGCCCTTGTGTTGAAACTAGGGATTAGTTATAATAGAGTTTATAATATTTTGAAGGATTTTGAAGGATTTCTTTTTGAAGAGGAACTTTTTTTTTGAAGATTAGGTAATATTTTTTGCATGGTGAAATAAATCATTTGAGTTTTCATAATTTCTTCTTCTTTTTGCCTTAAGATGATGCTTTTTCATGTAAATGGCAAGGCTACATTGGCAACAACACACCCGTTTTGTTGTTGTTGTTGCCGCCCATGGGTTCATACCAATGGATTGGTACAAATGGTTTCAAAAGGAATTATCTCCTCGAGTTAGACTAACCATATCCATAGTGGGACATAGCAAATCCTCCTCGGACTAAACCCTAAACCAACCAAACCCACATTACTTTGTCTCAATAGAATTTTCTTTCACTCTCTTTCAATGTCAAAGACACCAAACAAATGAACCGCAAAAATGAAACCAAAATGAGAAAACCGTTTGTGGGGGGGGGGGACTACTTACTTAGCTATAATTGTTGCAACTTTGCACAAATTGTCATAACAAAATCTATTCTTTCTAAGCTTCAGCTCCCCTTGTACAATTCCTTGGTCTACTAACTAGTCAAATTCTTGGCCAACAATTTAATTGTTTTGAATTGGATGTTAGGGTTTAGGGTATGACTTCTTGGGTGTTTTGATCTTCCCATGTGGTAGGGGTAAAGATTGTTTTTTTTGTTTGTCAATGAACGCGAATTAGGTATTTGCTTTCAAGGTTTAGGGTTTAGAGTTTTTTTTCATTTGTCAATGAATGCGACTTAGGGATTTGCTTTCTAGGTTTAGGGTTTAGAGTTTTTTTTTTTTTTTTTTTCCTTTTTCAACCAAAGTAATGAAAAGAGTTTCTTCCCATTTTAACTAGAAACTCAACTTTAGGGATAAAAAAATTTCAAATTTTTCAA
>Ga0116227_10006686_pt1 | contig 23166 bp, 14 predicted proteins | sample S1TSphgellanicum_FD_89693 | JGI IMG/M metagenome (GOLD analysis project Ga0116227, IMG submission 89693) | Host-associated microbial communities from peat moss isolated from Minnesota, USA - S1T2_Fb - Sphagnum magellanicum MG | ecosystem: Host-associated > Plants > Peat moss > Unclassified...
ATAAAGAAAAAGAAAAGAAATAAATGTATGGTACCGAAGAGGAAGGTCTTGAGTGGTGGGGGGGGGGGGGGGGGGGTGTGAATACCGTGCCTAAATTTTCTGGGATGGTGATAATGTTTTTAGAAACCTGTCTAGGATATGAAGTCGGAATGTTATGAAAAGGGAAGTTAAAACAATAGAGTTATCCATAAAGCAAAACCCCCAGTTTGGTCATACACAGGGTGAGATTAAAAAAAACCTGCAAAAAACTACATTAGCATTGAGAAGTGAGTTTCATCCTGTCTTTCGATTTTCCTGAGCGCCTCCAGTGCTGCTACATATATTTTCACTGCTTCTAACTGTACATCTACTATAATTAGTCTGGAACCTTATGCATTGAATGCTGAGTATCAACATTTCATACTGAGTTGTAGCATTTCGTACTGAGATTTATTAAAATGTCTTTACTTTGCGAATACCACTTAAAGAGGGGATAGGGAGTGAAAGGAGGCCCAAAGACAGGGTGAAGGCAGGGTTACTTTACCGATAACTCTAATGTCTATTACTTAAAAATAGAAAAGAAAAAAACATGAATGAAAAACTGTTTGTCATGTTTTATTATAACGTGAAACTAAAAGGTGCCCATCCCAATAGAGTCATTCATTTACTTATAGATATCAACATTATACTTGGGAGCAGACAAAAAACCCTTTCTGGGGATCTCAAGTTATAGATTCGTTGAACTTTCATTTCAGCCTATCCCAGTTCTTCTCCAAAGTTGGGAGGATTCAATTTTATATTTTTGGGTGTTGTGAGCTTTATTATGGGAGCTCAGGATAATTTTGTAACTAGAATTGAACATCAATTCGCCAAACCCATGAGGTTCTAGCAAAACTACTTGTAACTCCAACAAGTACAATCATTTATGGAAAGAGGATTTCTGGAACAACCATCAAGAGCCATCTCTAACCTTAGATGAAAAATCTGATTCAAAATGGATAACTTATTCAAGTTACTTTGAAAAAGTCTGAATATGTGAAGTAGAAATGGATTTGGTTGATACATTTATACATGCAGGATGGAATGAGACACTGGCCAATTCTTTCATTAAAAGTAGAATGTTTAAACTCTCCTATCTTTTTATGTGCAATGGAAAAAATAAGAAATTAGTGAAATGTTCTTGAAATGAAAGACCATATTTTGAATTGCTAATCAAACAAAAAAATTCTATAGAAAAAAGACCTATTGCACAAATGGTTGACAATATCTTTCATGACTATGATCAAGTTTTTGACTTTTTGTTGTCCCCCATGTCACTTCGAAATTAAGCAGTACCTTTCTGGTTTCCCTGTCAAATTTAGCTTTCAACAACTCCAGAGCCAATTCTCCTTGTGCGCAAATAACCCAACCGGCAAAGTAGAAACCTACAGCTCCTATTCTACTTGTGGCAACGTCTTCTATTTTGTTTTGCACCGCTACTACAGCAACAGGATAAACATACTCTACTAGGTACCTATGTAACTAATTTGAAAGATTACAGTAATTCCACTGAATTTCCTCATCAATTCATTTCTCTTTCTAAGGCTATAGACACGCACATAGGCTACTAGCTAGCTGGGGCCAGCTGCAAGGCTCGCCGGCCATTGATGTGGAGGTTGAGTGACAAGGTGATGTGCATGCCATTTACCCTGTTTACAACAGGGTGGGTTCATGGAGAAGAAAGTTATACTAAGAGCATCTCCACCAGTGCATTGTGTAACATGTTTTTGGATGAAGAACAATACAACTTGCTGGTTTAGCTTAGTATGACGCCTTTGGGTTAGCTTTTTTGTTAAGATGTTAAGGTTGACAAAAGTCATTACTCAATTTAACACCTATTTTTGGTTGGTTAGATATTGGTAGGTCCAAGTGGTTTGTTATTAATAGCCTTTGAAATTTTAAATTGTTAGTTTGATGTGTATGATGGCTGAGACTCAAGAAAGAAAAAATACATAATGTTGGATGTGAAAAAAACTACTGCAAGGCCAAACACGTGGAATGGGTGGAGTTCCTTGAATGGTCAATTTTCATTTGGCCGACCCAATCACTACATCAATAGAGATAACTAAGGAATAAGTGTCCATGTGGAGCTATTTTACAAATATGTTTTCATGTGGCCCACCCAATCACTACATCAATAGAGATAATTAAGGAATAAGTATGGGTGAAGCTATTTTAAACATCAATTTTCATGTGGCTCACCCAATCATTACATCTAACAAAGATGGGTAAAAACATAATTAAAGGAGCCACCCAAATAAGTGGACACTTTTTAAAACTTCATTTTTGTATGTTTGAAAAATCATTAGAGAAGCAAAATAGTTCAGATTGTCATAAAAGTTTTTGAAATATTTTTATTAATTACAAAATTTATATGGTCAAATCTTGACACAAATCAAAAACGTTTTTGCATGTTCAAAGCACTCAAACCTCAAGAATGAATAGTCTTTTTTTTTACCAAATGTGCACCATTCTTTTTGAAAATTAAAAAGGATTTTAATATTGATGATTAGAAAGGCAAAAGGATTTGAACTAATGAAATTGGTTTTATAACTGATTTGAGCACATTGGGTTCAAACATGTTTTTGACCTTGAAAATTATGGATTTTGAAAATGTGACATTAACAAAAATTGTTCATATTTATGTGATAAAGGGCATGAATGCATAATATATATGATATAAAATCAATTTGTGGTCAAAACTTACTTATATCAACATGCAATGTGAAATTGAGTATCAAAAATACAAAATTTTAAATCATAAACCAACATAAAAATAACATTTGTCATGTGCAATCGTTGAAAATGACTTTTACTTTAGCACCTTTAGGCTCCTTTAATTGTTTTTTCACCCAAATATTTAAAAAATAATTGAATATATAATAACATAACATCTATTTTTTAATTATAGTTTACAACTAAAAATTGGGCAAAACAACATGGTATATACAACCTCACTTATGGTTCAGTTTTTAGGCATCTACATTAAAATTATAGTTATCTTGAAATTGTGTTATCTTTCATTGAAGATCTTTGAGAGAAAAAGACCATGTTAGAGGTAAATTAGCTTATGTAAACAATGACAAAAAAATTAATAAAATGAAATAAAATAGCCATGCATTCTTTCGTGCTTATTATTGGCTTCCAAATCAAAACCAAAAATTTAAAAACAATGTCATGATTAGAAATTAGTTGTATCATTATTTAACAATTCATTAAAAGTGATCATTTGACAAAGAATATAACATGTTTATTACTTTAAAAATGATCAATTATGTGCTTAACAAAACCAAAATATGCGTAAAACAAGACTATTGCAAGGTTTTCGGGTACAAGTTAATACAAGTTTTATTTTCGAGGCAAACAAGCTTTTCTAATCTTTAGAGGCTTTGATTCAAATTGCTTCAATGATGGTTTAAACCATTCACGAATCAAGGTTTGGAGAAATTCACAAACCTTGTGACAACAAATGCAAAATGACCATAATGAGAGGAGAATGGTCTTTAGGTAAAAAAATCATAAAACTTGTCTTCTTGTTTTTGCCATTTTATTAAAACCATTTCTTTTGAGTTGGGGTTAAATCTCTCCCTTTAAAAAAAATTGTTGCAAAATGTAGAATGTTGTTATAGACCTTGGAATAATCAACTCTAGTTTTAGGGACATGAACTTCTTTAGTTTAAGCTTGTGATGTTTTCACAAAATGTTCCATTAGCACCTTCCCCAATAGTCATTGGCACCTTTGTACCAACCCCTTCCTACACATGTTCTTAAATACATTTTATGCTCCTTCGCAACCAAACTCTTTCCTTTTTCTCCTTTACAACTATTCTCTACACCTTTCACCAAAATTTTTCTTTTCTTTGGGGTGTCCAACTATTTTTTACACTTTTTGTCATAGCCCTTCCTATTTCTAAGTTGTTCAACTACTCTGCACCAAAACACAAAAGTTCGTTCATGGAGTCATGAAAGTTCATTCCCGAAAAAATGAAAACTTGCTTGTTGGTTTTGTCACAAGTATAACAACTTACTTTTATGTCCAATTGAAGATCAAAAAATAGTTTAAAAAGCCATTGGGCCACTTTCTTAAATTTTCGTGTCATCTTTGTAATTATGTTCATGAATAAAAAAAACACAAGCTTTTGATGGCATGCTTGCCCAACTTTATGTATAATTTTAATATGTTGATTCAAGTTTTGGTTTTAACACAAGGCTGGTTGCAAAGTTCAATTCCAACAAGTGGTTGGTAACATGTAATCTAACTCAAAATTGAACTTGAGTAAGAGTTTGAACCTAAATGTGATTAACACATTGTTGATGGTGTTGATAGAGTACAATTTCCATGAGCACATGTTCCATTATTAATAATAAGACTTTATGAGTGACAAAAGCAATAATTGGGGAGTGTAATGGGTTTTTAATGCCTTTAAACTTTTTGACCCAACTTGTGTACTGATAAGGGTCATAGTATTAGTGTAGGAATTACACACAAATGTAGGCTTATGTTTAGTGGTGTAAAAAAAACCAATCAGATTACTGGATGGGAGTTTGAATTTTTTTTAAAAATATTCACTAAACTATCACATAAATATTATAATAATCTCATACATTTGTGTGTAGGTGTGAGAAAAAAAATTGAATGTTTAAATTAGTGCCTTGAATTATTTGTAATAATTGCTTTCATATTTCAATTTTGTATGTCTTTCACATGTAGTTCATGACACATATTTAATTAATTTCAAACTTTGAAAAAGTCCAAAAATAAAAACAATGAATTGTGAGAGTTTAAAGATAAATAGAATGACATGTTCAACCTAGTGAGCACCAAACAAAGTGTTGAAATGAAAAATTTACATAAGAAATTTATTTCACCATGAGAACAATTAACATTCATGACAATAGATAAACCTGGTGGCCACCAGATATTAAAAATTAGAAGACCATAGAAAGAGAGGTGTAGAACTAAAACGTTGCATAACATCATCAAGGAAACAATTCATTAGCAAAATTAAAAAACCAAATTTAAAATATTTATTAAATTTTATGTCATTGAATTGTGCAAAGTATCAACAAAAGAATTTACGATACCTAAAGGTATTGTATCTCATAAACCGTTGATGGACCATTGAACAAAAAAGCTTGTAAGGCATTGAGCAATTGAAAAGAGTTATTTATTAAAAAATAAAATCATCCAATGATCACTAATGGGTATAATAGTCCTTGTTGGAAATGTACTAAGACATATACATTCAACATGTAACTTTGAGAAGGAAAACTTTGCTTATTATGAAATATGAAATATGAATTCACTATAACAAAAGGTGTCCTCATACACCAAGTGATTTCAGTAAATGTTGAGTGAATTCATTGGTCTTAATAAAGGGAGACTAGTCACAAAGTAGTGAATTCACCGGTGTAATGAACAAGGACTAGTGAACTACATCCGTTGGTTGGGTGGCTATGATTATGCTATGAGAGGGCATATCCTCACCAAGACACTCTGTGAGTGAATTGTGGCAAGAGGGGTTGCGATGAAACCAACTGCTACAAGCGCATTGCACATTTCTGCAACAAAATCAGCAAGTATAAGCCTCTTCTGAAATCGCTTCATCGAATTTCCTCTGCACAAAGCTTCCTCGCCACAGAGCAACAAAGGAATCCTCCTCCTCCTCTTTTACTTTTTGAACCTCCTAGCTCCTTCTCTTTTTAGTCTTCAAGGAGCTCCTCTCTGCCTCCTCTCCTCAAAGCTCCACTGAAGTTCAGTTCCGCCAACTGCGCCTCCTGTATTCCTCAGAGCTCTGCCGAAACATCCAAATAGATGAATCCCTTTACTCTCGAAGCTGCTCATCCTCTTTCACTCCTCACGCCTCCTGCGTTGTCAAACACTTAGAGCAACGCAGCCTCGCAAAACTCAGGAGACAAGACGAAACTCAAACCATTCCGGTTATTTCCAGTGTTGGTCTAGTATACAGGGTCAGAGACTGGTATGAATACTGGTATCAAAAATACCAGACCAGTCTGGTATGACCTTAGTCTGGTATCAGCTTAATAGGAGTACCAGGTGGTAGGGACTTGAGGTAATACCTGTCTTATATCAGTCTATATACCAGGCATATACCTGTCATATATCAGTTCGAAATCAGTATTGAGCCTAATACGAGTACCAGGCTGGTATAAAAAAGTTAAAAATAGTCATCACCAGTACCAGCTGGCATCAAAATAAGTTGATACCCGACCAACACTGTTTATTTCCCATGAGCGCAGCTCGTCGTGCATTTTCACTGTGGTCATCAATTTGGTTGAAACCCAGGGTTCCACTGCCTTTGCAGATAACGTTATTACTTGTGATGTTTGTTATTATTGTAAAGTGCTGATTCTGGTACAGGATAACGTAAGATCCGGAGGGTCTTTTGTTGTTTGAAGGCATCGGCGAAAATTCTTAAATGGCGAGAAATTTTGCTATTTTTCGACAAAGAAATTTGATTTTTTTTGGAAATTTTAATTTTTCTACTATATATTTGACTAATTTTTAAAACTTTTTTGTTAAATTTCTCCAAATTTTCGATATAAAAAAACTGGAAAAAAAACCATAGAAGGCCTGGGAACCAGAGTGGTAAGCTCAATTTTCCAAGCCTAAAAACATTTGATGTGACCTGCCGTTACCCCGTTTAAAAACCTGACCCAATTTGGAATTGTGCAAGAAGGTTATGCTTCATAAGGTGTATACCGCTATCTTCCAGGCAAGGTGTCCTTGGTAATGTGTGCGTTCTTATCTACGAGGAAGGTTCTGCCTGGAAAGGGACCTCCGAATACAAAGGAAAAATTAGGTCAGGTTTTGAAGTATAAGAGAAGGGTCGTAGGAGCAACCCTTCACCTACTTTAAAAATGAGCCCAGTTTTTTTTCATCTTTTTGACATCTTTTTGTCGAAAAAGTGTCCTAAAAATTATTTGTGGTAAAGCTCAGGTGAAGTGTATGAGGTAACTTTTGCTTTTGTCTTCTTTGCTTTAGATGTGAACTTTTGATTTTTGGTTTCTTCAATTTCTTTAGCGTATGGATTCTATTCAAATCATAACCTTAAATCTTTAACTATATCCAAAATCCCATTTTTAAATTCTTGCTCGAAAGGGTAACCAAAGTTATTAAATATAGAATACTTAGGATTGTATGTTCTCTTCAAAATCAATACCCGCAAAAATTTAATATATTCCTCCAATCGGTGAAACCAGCTTTTGCATGTAAGAGATTGAGGATGGTGGAGATTGAACATAATTATTTAATTCAAAAAACTTGACTCATGAGTTGACCCTAGGGTTTCAGCATTGGGATTAGCCAATAGTCTTTTGGAAGTGGCTACTTGTTTTGAAAGTTCTTTGGATTCACATTCTAAAAATTGCAACGTTTCATTCTTAGTTGAAGAATCACATTTTAGATTGAATTTTTTTTTTTTGTCAAGACCTAATTCTATTATTATGAGTGTTATTTTAACATGCACTTATTATTGCCATGTTCAAAATCCTTTTTTGATTGGTGAAGGTTTGGATTCAACCTTGGGCAACACTTGCTTGGTCCCACATGAGCCCAATCTCGTTTTTATATCTATTTCATCAATCTAAGTCTTTTTTTGGTTGAAATTTCCACCAAAGAATTTTGTGTCTGTAAATGTTGAATTTAACAATTGGTTTTGTAATCTCATTCATGGATACATAGATTAAACCAAGTTGATAATTAAATTTTCAAATAGAGGTATAGTGGATGCAAAAATGGCTTATGCTCTTATGGGTTGAGATCTTTAAAATATTTTGACCATTATCCAAATGCAAAAACATGTGAGTTTAAACATTCCAAACATGCTCAAAATTGCATGATCAAATACCATGAAATCTCATGGCTTGTTAGATCTTCAAGATTTTACAACAAGCCTAGCAAATTGAAACCCTTATAAATTGGAATGGATTTGAAGGTCATTATGGTTTTCAAAACTAATCAAGGAAATTAGTTTTTTCTATTACCTTTACATAAATAAGACTCTAAGTGTGATTTGTGCCATTGAGCACATAATATTGTAATTAAAAAAAATACACCATCTTTAACCTAAATTTGATATCTGATTTTCAATAAAATATATATTGAATTTCTATTTGACAAAAGTTACTGAAAATTCAATATCTCTCACACCTTAGGTCTAGAAATTATGAAATCAGCTCTATAAAGCCTTATAAGTGAAAGATTTTCAACAATACCAAGTGCACACTGCCAACATCCATAAGATGTTTTTTTTTATTTTATTGAATTTTGAATAACAAAACTATTCAATATCCAATACTTCCTACAAAATGTCTAAACATTTTGAAACCACCTTGGGGCAGCCCTGTTCACAGAAGGTTTTCTAAGAAAGCACAATGAGGAGCATTGTGGTTTGGAAGATCTCATCATGACAAAACAAACAACCAACCTCACTTAATAGGTGGATTAGTGCAGCATGTGCTATTGGCCTAAATGTGAACTTGTTACCCAATTAATTTCTCCTTCAAATTGTAATTCAATTGAATTTCCAATGACAAAGATTCAAGATATCCCACTCCATAGGTCTGAAAGTTATTTCATTACAAAACAACTTTCATGGCAACTCCTAACCCATTTTCTTTTGTCTCAGAAGTCATCCAAATGGACTAACCTAAATTTCTTATAGATTAAAATTCTTGCATGAACCACCACCATCATAGGTCCTTGTAGACTTGCATGCCATGTCCATTGGGCATATATGATTTTCTTGTCTTTCCATGGATCATGATGTTCTTTATCATCCTTCTCTTCTCCATCGATTATAAGGTGCCCAACTAACTTGATGATGGAGGTGAACTAGTTTAAGATTGTCATATTGTCCTTCATTTTTGAAGCCCTCTTGTGTATGGTACTCATCCAAGGGTGAGGGTATTTGTAAATTATACATAGGAAATGCTAACAAATATTTTAAATTAATGTCATTTTTTAACATTTGAAATGAAACATTACTGCATGAAATGTAATTTACAAATTATGTACATGTGAAATTGATGACAAATTTTCACATATAAAAATTATTTCATTATGAAATTTAAGTATGAATTAAAAAATTTCAATGTTAAGAAATTTGCCAAAAAGAACCACATCATAGAATTAAATTAAGTGATGAAATTTGGCTTTTTTTTCAAAAGTCAGCTACAATTTAAACTAATATATTTGAATTTATAACCCCAATTGAGATTCAAAATATTATATTTGAGATTTCGAAATGAATATTATGATGTCTATAGTTTTTTTACATTACATCAATAAATGCATTACAAAGTCCAATTCAATTATGAAAATAAATCTAAGTGAATTAAATTAAATAATGAAATGATAATAAGTTAATAAGGCATTTTTGAAGATATTAAGTGAAAGAACCTTTTTTTTCCCCACCCTATTATCATCTAATTTTTTAATATGCACATATTTACATCATCATAGATTTAATTATAATTGTTTTGCATTGATTTTTGATGTTTTATATTCATTTACTTATTTAATTTTTATACTTTGATCAAGAAGAAGGATTTTCAAAACATTCTTATGTAAATTTGGAACATATTGGGCCACAACATCTACAGGGTCCATAGTGTACACATGAAAACAAAACTATCAAATTTTCATTAATTGATTCAAATCTTTTATGAACAAAAGCTTGCGCTCTTGATACATGATCTTGTATCATTAAGGGTTGATACCATAGATACACAACATACATTCTCCCTTCCATACAAATATTATTTGTATTATCTTAATACATTAAAATACATTAGTATTATTATTAATAAATATTACATAAATATTTTGAAACTTGAAATATTATAGAATAAAAAAATTTATTGCCACATAAATTAACGAATCAGTCAAAATGGATGTGACATATATTTTAGTCACATGAGCATGATATACTACCAAATTATTGCTATAATTGAGTTGTGTTTTTTGACTGAGTTCAAATGTGTTCAATGCTGGTTTTGACTAAAATTTTAGTAAGGAAAGAAAATAAGACACAGTATACATTATAATGCTTGTAACAGTGACCAAAATCTGTATGCAAGATGAATTTTCTTTAATTTAATTGTTGAATATGTCACTCCAAACCAAGTAATGGCATGGAATGGTCTCACTTTCGCTTGTTAATGTGTTGGGTGCATCATCTAGTGCACCCTAACAAGGGTGCATGGCTCCTATCCCAACAATTTCCTTTTTCCCACTTTGTCTCTGGAGAATTATTTAATGGCCAATGTTGGTGGGAGGTTCGGTACGCTCATAATGGTGTAAGCACAAACGTATAGCAACACGTCCCTACGTTCCTCCATCGCTCAGTTGTTCGGATCCGCAATTCACCGCGTTCTCGAAAAACGACAACCTCCACCGACCGACTGGCGGAATTGCCCCTCTGCCATGAGCCTTTGTTCCTTCCGCATAGCTCTCATGAGCTTCCTATAAGTTTTATAAATCTCAATTGTTTCTTAATTTGCACTCTAGATCAGCTATTGTGTTTCCAGTGCCACCTGCATCGTGCGTTGCACCTTCAGCTTGTGATCTCAATATGGGGACTTGCTGATCTGAGTGGAACCGGATTCACAACCCGTCTCACGAGATAAACTGAATTAGGATGTAGGAGGAAACAGAACGAGATTAAGCAGTTTTGTGAATCTAGTAACGCTCTGCTTTTTTTCAGTCGGAGCAAGTGGCTACTAAGCAGTATAATACCCAGTAACTGAACTGGTCCAAGAGCAGTAACTGTTGATCATCCAGCTTTGGCGCGTGGGTTCCTGGCTTGCGCGTTGTTAAGTACTTTGGTTTCTTGAGAAAAGAGCAGCCCGAGTTTGAAAGCTTGAGGATTTGTGTAACGCACAGAGTCTTACAGCTCCGGCCACGATGTCGCATCATCACCATGGACATCATCACGGCCACCATCATCATCACCAACAGTCACGAGAATATGGGTACGGAGGTGCGGCACCCGTGCAGCCAGGAGCTGGCGTTGGTTACAACCAGTAGCAGATGATGGCATCGCCCTACAGAGTTCAACCACCGCCGTATAATAATAACGGCTACCGCTATGCAGAGGCGCCAGATTCACCGTACCAGAGCAGCGGCGGGTCTGCCGCGATATACCAAGAGGAGCAACAACGTATGCAGTAGTCACCGCATCACCTTCAGGGGGACGCCTATGCAAGAGCTTCTTCGCCGTACCAGAACAGCAACTGGTCTGCCGCGATATAGCAAGAAGAACAACTGCAACGTATGGAGCAGTTGCTGGATCGCCCTGAGGCAAAGGAGCGGCTTGAACACCAGATGGAAGCTATTATAGGTAAGATTACCAGAAGATCAATTCGGCAGTGGAGAATTCAAGATCAACGCACACCTAAAATTCTGCGTTTGCAGATGCAATTAGATGAGTGCGTAGTTATTAGATTCACCTAATAACTAGCTATAAGAATATCTTCATAGACTTAAAGGATCTAGTTTATTCATTATTCCATGTGAAGATTGCTAGCGTATTTATCTCTGCGTTGTTTCATTTTGTGTAGTGTGACCAGCAAGTGTATGTTTACTAAGCATGCTAGATCAGTCAGGTATAAGTATCTGCACTCTAGATCTATTCGTCTAATACTCATGATGTTGCAGGATGACCATCGTACAAATTAGAGTCTAGAGAGAGAGCATCTGTAATACACTGCAAGTGAATGCACAACAGTTGTAGTGCTTCAATAATACAAGGTCTGTGCACATTGGCATGTATTGATCTTTTTACTTTGCCAATTATCAGAGTCGGCTTGTTTTGATCTACAACTTTGTTGCAACTTAGTTAGACATGGCAGACTTTGAAGATTCACAGATTTTGGTTTTGTTTGATTACTTTTTTGCTCTCTGTCAAGTATGAATATAGTAGTTTGATACGTCGATTTCACTTCTGTATAAATTTCATAACTGCAAATTAGTTGCTTGAAATTTTAACCTACTCTGACAGTAAATTGCACATAGCGTGCGGAAATAGATAGAAAATATAGATTGCAAGTGCAAAATTTTCCATCCAACAAAATATCAGTTGCACCAAATGTGAAGTGCAATTGATGTAACTTTGGAAGATTGTATACGCGTTTAGCGGCGTTACAGAGTGCGCAGGTGGTCTCTAAATGGTCTCCATTTAGAGACTTGCTGTTGCAGTAGGTGAGGGTTCTTCTAGGCAAAGCATCTTTTCAGGAGGTCCTCCCATTTCCTTATGTGATATGCTCCTTGCGACAGTGGGTTCGAGAACTTGATGTTCCCCTTCTGGTTTGCCTTCTTAGGTGGGTTCTTTTTTTTGGACATGGGTCCTTTCATTTTGTTCATTGTATTCCCTTATTTTGGGTGCTTTGGTTTATTTATGATTGGTAGGGTTTCATCATCTTTTGATGACTTTGGAGACTAAAGAATCAAATGTGATGAATAAAGAGGCAAACATGTTATAATATCATCCTACTCAAGAAAGTGTCGAGTGATGAACTCGCCATGATTAATTATCTTGGAAAGCCACAAACACTTAAGCAACGAAATTGTTGTGACTTACTCATTCAATGTGTGGAGTGAACCAGCACCCACCAATGCACCAGTTGAGGATGAGGCTGTCGAACCCATTTTGTGGATGAACCAAAAGCACATCCTCCCTACCCAAAGTTATTGTTTTTCTTCACCTCTTTTTTGCCCCAAAAATTTTCCCTCCTACCTACCTACCCCCTTTCCTACCTCCCCTCTCATATCTCCCACCTACCTCCCCACTCCTACCTCCCATTGCCATATTGCCATTGCCAAAGCCCAAGAGCTGTTTGGAGCGAGAGCCGAACGGGACCAGAGCTAGCACAGAGCTCCAAAGTGCTTGACACAAGACCCACGGGACATAGCTAACCTAGAACGGCACCTTCAACCTTCAAGGTAAGCTCCCTCCCTTGTAAGTCTTTTTTTTTTTTTTTGGTTGTAACACAGAAGGCGACAACAGCGTTGCTGTCACCTTCTTCCTCTTTTTTTTAGCACAGCATAGTGAAGAAAGTGACAACAGCAACATTGCCATCGCTTATTTTTTGTTTTGTTGGAGCAAAAAGAAGAAGGCGACAACAGCGTCGCCTTCTTCTTTTCGTTTTGTTGTAGCGAGGAGAAAAAGGCGATGGCAGCAACATTATTTTCACCTTTTTTTTTTTTTTGTTGTAGCGAGAAGAAGAAGGCGACAACAGCAAAGCTATCGTCCCCTTCTTTTCCTTCTTTTTTGTTGTAACGTTGCCATTTTCGTCACCTTCTTCTTTCTGTTTTATTGCAACACAGAGAATAAGTTGATGGTAACAAAACTGTCGTCGCCTTCTTTTTATTTTATTTTTGTTGCAGCATAGAAGGCGATGGCAATGTGCTGTTGTCACCTTATGTTTTCGTTTTGTTGCAATAAAAAAGGTGACGGCACCAAAGCGAGGAAAAAAAAAAAAAAAACATGATGACAACTTTTGTTTTCTTCTTTTTGTTTTTCTTCTTATAATGCATAGTCGCGTCTAATTTCGTTGCCCTTTGGTTTCATTTTGCTATGGTTTCGCTGTAATGATGAAGAAGACAACGATAGCTTCCGTCACCTTTTTTGATGGCTTTGCTACAAGAAATTGGTGACTTGCACCTTTTTTTTGGTGGTTTTGTTGTAAAGAAGGTGATGACAACAATGTTGTCCCCTTTTTCTATAGTGGTGGTGATGGGAAGAAGGCAATGGCAGCAAGGAGTTTTTTTTTTTTTTTTGTTGGTCCTTATGGTTTAGTTCATTAGAATTAACAATTAACAATGAAATGGTGGTTTTTTGTTTAGTTTGAAGGTTATAATGGCTAGAAGAAGGAGATGAAGAAAAGTGGTGGTGGTGATTTGGAAGTTCATAAGCAAAATGTTGTTTCATTAGATCAGGCGATTTTTGAGGAAAATGTTGTTTCGTTAAATTAGTTACAAATTGTTGTTTTCTCATATCAAGCAATTGCCGAGCAAATTATTGCTTCTTTAAATCAGCCAATCGGTTAGCAAAATATTTCTTCTTCAGATCAGCCAATTGGTTAACAAAATATTGCTCCATCAAAATTGAGACCTAAGGAGCAAAATGTTGTTTCATTAGAAATGAGAATTGAAAATTGATGTATCAAGCAATCTATGTCGATTAGTGTTAACAAGGATGACAAATTTGTAATGTTGATTGAGAATTTTGATCCAAAAATGATGGGTTAAATTGTTTTAAAATTTACATATATTATATTAAATCTAGATAAAAGAAATTGTATAAGTTTTTTTACGTGTAATTATATCTGCACCTTCCATCATTTGATGGAAAGTATGAGATTTTTTTTATCAAAATTTTTTTACTGCAATACCTAAAAGCAGTTAAAGTTTATAGGAATTGTATTTGATTGTGTGATTTTATGTTTTGCAATACCTGCATTTTGTTTTTGAACATTTTATGTGTAAAGTTTTAGGGTTAGGGTTTTTTAATTACAAAGTAATGATTTACTTTTTGATATTTTTAAATTTAGGTTTGGCATTTGAAACTGACCAGGTTTCTCAAACACCGGCACCCCCTTGTCCACCTAATTTGGCTTGGAAGGACAAAGAATGGACGAAGGTTGGGTTGAAATGGAAATGTAAACTTGGCAGTTGCATTGTCGCATATTGTGCCACATGGTTGTTGACAAAGCATTTGAAGGAAGTGCATGGTTTTGTGACAAAAAAGGCCAAACTTGGGAGGCCTTCAACTTCTATAAGAGGTCCTCCACGTCAAGACCATGTTAAAATGAATGCTCGCATATTGGAAAATGCCTAAGTCGTGCAAAGGCAAAATGATCAAAAGGTTACTAGTCACACATGTGTTAAATAGAAAAGGAATGGGTAAAGCTGGTAATTGTTGCAAAACAATGTCCACCATTCCTTAAACCAGCATTGGTCAAATTAGTTTCAGAACAATTGTTACAGGTGTTGAGTCTGAATGTTTAAGGTGTGGAAAGTGTGGCTCGAAATGCAACATCACGAATGGAGAAAAATGAAAATCTACAAGAGATGATTCGATCCACCCGTTGTGTATATGCACGACAATTGAAAATGGCATGGGATGTAAAAAAACAAAAGTCTAATAAAGTAAATCAAACAAAACAATTAATAAATGTACTGGATTTTCATGAATTTAGAATGATTTATGGAAGGTAAGAAACAATAATAATCAATGTTCATTGTTTTTTTATGATTTTGTTTCATCCAAGATGTGCTAGGGTTTAATTTGGTGGTTTTGGGTGTTTATAAAGTTGAAGAGATAATAAAAGAAGAGTTTGTTACAAATGCAGTTCAGGTTAAATGCAACGTCGCCATTTCTACATTGCTCGTCATGCAACAATGGTTGCAAGTGCAATAGCTACTTACCAAATTAAACACGAGATTGTAGATATTAATATGGTTTAGGGTTTTCATATATTGTTAGTTAGGTTTTTTTACGCTTTTTATTTTTGGACTACCCAATTTTTGAACTTTGGTCTTATGATATGTTATGGAGAACCTTTTTTTTCATTGGGTTCTTTAGTAATTTTTTATCCACCCATTTTGGTACATCTTTTATCAATATAATATTTTCTTCTAATCACACTTGTTTGATGGGTATATGGTTAATCATATATGTCTTTTTCGTCATAATTATTTTACTACTTAAGATGTAAAAATCAAACCTTAAATAAACCCATATGAATATGTAACATTAATTTGTCTAGGGTCTATAAAGATCAAAATGAACATTGTGTAATACTTACATCTAATGTAATAATACTCACATCACCTAAAGACTTTAAAAACAATACACACATTTTAAACATATAATACTTACATCATTTTCTATTATAACTTCCAGAAGGCCATTTTCAAATATGCAATACCCGCATACGAATCCCATAAAAGCCGCTGGTTATTTACATTCAATGCAATACCCGCATATAGGATCCTGTAATAGTCGTTAATTGTTTACATTCAATGTAATACCTGCATATAAGATCCCATAATAGTCGTTGGTTTTTTACATTCATTGTAATACCTGCATATAAGGTCCCATAATAGTGGCTGGTTTTTTACATTCATTGCAACACCCACATATAAGGTCCCATAATACTCGCTAATATTTTACATTCATTACAATACCCGTATATAGGGTCCCATAATAATTGCTGGTTTTTTACATTCATTGCAACACCCCATATAGGTCCCATAATATTCGTTGGTTTTTACATTCATTGTAATAGCCGCATATAAGGTCCCATCATAGTCGTTGGTTTTTTTCATTCATTACAAAATTCACATTTTACTATAAATTTAATTCAAAATAATAAATAAATTTAGGGTTATAAAAAAACATATTTTGGGTACCTAAATCATTTATTAATTATTTTGAAATGACGTTACATGCAAATATTGTAATTAGGGTTGGGTTTTCACATAAGGTTTGTTTCAATCACCTATGGATTATTTTAGTATAAATTTGCATGTAAGTATTGCATTTAGGCCTTAGTCTTCATTCAAAGGCCCACCCAAATTACATATTGGGTATTTCAAAGTGACCTTACATGTGGGTATTGTATTTAAGGTTGCCCTTTCATTACAAGTTTTACCTTAATCACCTATGGGTTATTTTGAAATGAATTTGAATATAACTATTACATTTAGGGTTAAAGTTTCATATAATTTTACAATATCCACACACATACTTACTTTCATCGATTACATATTTAGCTTTAATTTTATTAATAATTAAATAAATCTATAATAAAACACAAAAGAAGGTATGTCTCTTACCATTTGTTAATATTTCCAAATTGATTTCTTTCACTTTCTTTCATTAAATTCCCCCTAAAATGCACCATAGATTTATTTTATTTATTATAGACTTGTAAAAAAAATGTTAATTAATTTAACGTTTCCCGAGCTCTAAATTTGAATCATAATCCAATAGTATATACTTATAACAATTATATGAAAAAATGTGCTTTCTTATTAATATTTTTTTTTAGTTCAAATTTAATATGTTATAATATACTAAAAAATAGACATTAAACCGTCATAAATGCTTATTAGGCTTACATGGCCTAGGCTAGTAACCTACCTATATAATTAGCATGTTTACTAAATAAGTTCAACCACCTTCAATACCTACATAGAGCATCTAAAATATTAACTTTAAAGCCTTACACTAATGAATAAACTACATAATAAGCCTATATTACATAGGTAGCCTATTAGGTAGTTAATTAGGTTACTTAACAAGTAGATGACTAACCTATTACTCATGTTTAAGCTAGGTTGATTAGTTTGGTCAATGTTGACATTTTAGTCAATCTAAAAACTTTGACAATGAGCTTTTGTTGAAGTTAGTAATTTGTCAAGGTTACAAAGTCTTGATTTTTTTTTTATCAACACTATTGTGTTTTTTAGATAGTCGAATCATGTTTCAACTTTTAAAGGTGAGGAAAACATTACATAACGACTTGGCCCTCACAAAGCTTCCAAATCCACATAAACTCTAACATGGCTTCTAAACTTATGAACATTTTCACCTAGCTATTAATATTTTGGAATTTTTAAATTTGCATTAAGAATAAAGTACATTAAAAATAATTGCAATATACATAACCATAGATTTATATAGATCAATTTTTATATTATTTTAAATAAATATGTATTGAAATGAATATAATTTCATAATATCATTATTTATATATAATGTGTTATAAATAACAATATGTTTGGACCAATATTTAAACCAATATTATACATCATAAAAAATAAAATTTCAATCAGACATAAGATTAATATATGGGAGAGATCATTTTTATTACTATGTGAAACAAAAACCAAAAAAAATAGAAAATTATGTGCTTTAATTTTTTTAAACATAGTTTAAAATCCTATTAAATTAGAAACTTTATATTTTTTTTCTAAAATGAATTTCCAACTTTAAAAGGGAAAAAACATAAATATGAACATATTTGAAAAAAATTAAACTTGAACTTTTAATTTTTTAATTTCGACAAACTTTGTATTACATTTAAGGTTGGGTTTTCACATAAGGTTTGCTTCTTACCTTTGTGTGATCTCTCCAACTTAATTTTTCCGATCTTTTTGAAGAAGATATAGAATGAAATTGGATTGTTTCACATATGTTTAAACCCTAAAAATTTCCCCCTAATTTAATGTAAAATATTTCTGATAATTAACAAATTATCACCAAATTTTGTCATATAATTAAATAATTAATAGACCAATATTTTGGATCATTTAAATGATCAATTATCAAGAATTAGATAATCATTTATTTATTTAAAATAATTAAGTAATCATTCGGTTTAACTTTATTTACTTGGATAATAAAAAATTGGATCTAAAAATCAGATTAATTAATTTGACATTTGATTGATTAACTAAATTACATTTTTTTTTTAATAAGTTATTGAAATCACTATTTAAAATAATTATTCCTCATTATAGATTGTTAGTCCAACTTTTCCATGAAAAATTCCTTCACCAAGATAAATTTGATCACAATTGTCGTTATATTATTTATTCCACAAACAATACAACCTCTTTTCAAATTCAATGAAACAAAATAAGAATCATGGAACTCCTAATCAACAACCCTAACCTCTATACACACCTTGTTAACATATTATTTTGAAATGAACTAATTATTTTGTGACCCAAAATTCGAGTATTACATTTAAGGTAGGGTCTTCATTTAAAAAGGCTTCAACCCCACATGCGTAATTTTGAAGTGACCTTGAATGTAGGTATTACATATAGGGTTGGGTTATTTCAAAGTGACTTTGCATGTGGGTTTTGTGTTTAGGGCTAGGTCTTCACTTAAAGGTATCTAAATCATCTAGATGGGTTCTTTTGAAACATGGGTATTACATTTAGGGTTGATTTTTCATTTAAACTTGCAATACATGAACTTATATTTACTTCTACCAAGTGGAATTTTGGGGTTTCGTTGCAATGCATACACTGGTACTTACTTTTACTAACTAGAATTTTGGGGCTTCATTACAATACCTACACCCATACTTACATGTGTGTGTTGAATACACGATGTTCAAAAAAATTGGGCTATGGTTTCCTCCATACAAAATTGATTCTAAAACAAAATTCTTAATGCCAATAGCAACAATCTTGATTAGTAATTGAGACATTTATTCATGACATCGTTTAATATGTACATTTGTGTGATTAGGCATTGTTTCATGCGAATCTTTGAGCCATTTGACACTATTTCCCAATCCATCTTTTACATGGTGTAACACCAATTCTGGGTGTGAAATTACATTTGCCTTTGTGAGGCGTATGTTATGAATATTACATGCCAATACTCTCATGTGTGAGGTGGCATGTTCACAAAGTGTCACAATACTTTCTTTACATTCATTTGTGATCTCTTGCATTGTAGTGACTAATTGTGCAAGAGCCTTTTCCATTGGGGTTGATGAATTTATTATGTCACTAAACCCTACAATGGCACCCATAGGGAGATCATTTTTCTCCATGTTCATGAGCCCATCAAATTCCATGATCCCATCATCACCTTCAAGATGTTCATCTTCGTCATCATCATTGGACTCCATATCATCTGGAATATGTCGTGGGTCCACAAACATGTGACCCAACCCTCCACGATGTGATCCATACCATGTTCCACAATAATGAATGATATCCTCTTGAAAAATGTCTGTGCATGTGAGAATGACCACAATTTGGTGTTTACACATGTTCCCTCGCAACGCCCATTCACATGTGCAACAAAATATTTCAAGGAATGGGAATTTCACCGCATAAATAACATTAGGAAGGTGTTGGCTCCATACACCCCAAGTTCCATCACTCTCAAGGGTTGGTTGATACACATGGGTGAATGGAATAAGGGCTGCCTTTTCCACACTTCATGTAATAATGGCCTCCATAACCTTGTTTTTTATGAAACCCCATTTTTTCATTTCCAATGTGTGCATGTAATAGCGTGCAATGGTCGTTGTTAATCATCACACCAACCAGTCAATCCTACGCCCTTTAAGGCCTTTTGTGTCAAGAGCAAGCCAATGTTTCAACACACCATGATATGATTTAATGTTTGCTTAGGTGTCTTGGTTGGAATGGGGCATTCTTCGAACACCCACCATCCATAATTTTGCAAACATCAACATAATGCACAAGGATGAATAACATTATTACAAAACAATTTTGAATACTAAACCACGATATATATTATCAGTTACCAAATTAATGGTAATAAGTCCAGAAATAATTTGTCCACACATCACTAGGCCTATGTTTATGAAAGCTTTCTCTCACAACAACCTTCCCACGGTTTTTGAAGTCATTAATTGTTTCTCCATGATTGATGGACATGTACATCACATCATGAAGGTCTTGGAAGATTCCACCCCGCACTTTCACATTTTTGATTTTTTCAGTATCACATAAGCGCCATGCTTTGAAAACATGCCAACAACAAAGGTAGATGGGAACCTTGTCCATACCCCATACGACCCTAATAAGGACATGCAATAAAATCTCCATGAGTGGATGGGGTTAGTACAACATAAAATGCATTTGAAGTGATCAAAAATTTTATGAAAGATATCAAAAAACATATAAGGAAATAAATACAAAGTGGGTATTAGGTATAGAACTAACCATAATGCTTTCAATTCTTGAAGTGCATCATCAACAAGAAAACGTGATGGTTTCCAATGTGACATGTGTGATAACACCTTATCTTTTAATGGTTTCAACCATTTGATCAAATCTTGAATTGTTTGGCTACTTGTCATGATCCAGGCTAAAGGGACACCCGTGCGATGATCATCAAACCCCATCAAGGTGAATAGATGGAATTTCATGTCATTTGTGCCAAATGTGGCATCCATAGAAATGGCACCATTATGACCATATGATAGCATGAACTCACATTGAGTTGATGTTTGAATACCTATGGTGAATGGGACTTGAGTCCCGTTGATTTCATCAACATCTTAGAAAAAAAACACATTTTCCAGATGTTGGAAAGCTCAAGACCAAATTGAAATTGCAAGGTTGGTGTGTAAACGCCAACTCCCTTTCTTATGTTTCTAATCCAAATATGCAATGTTTTGAAGCCGAATGAAATCATCTCACGTCATGCTTTGATTCGCATTAACACGTTCCCACCAAATTACTTTATGCTTGTCATATATTTATTTAGTCGTGTAACCTAAGTTTAGTTGGGCCCATATGTGGTCCTTCAATGTTTATGACATGCATGGAGCATAAGAAATGGATTCCGTGTCATGCTCACCATGTGTGAATGACCCATTAGTTCGTGTATGGGCCCTATGATAAATTGTGATTTTAACCACATCAAATCGTGTGTATAGAAATTTGATTAAGAATGATGTTAGGCATCTTCGTTTAATAGATTGAGTGTGGGTTGAATTTTCTTGATAGTCTTCTAGTCCATATCCGCACTAATGCCTAAAAAAAAAAACTTTCAAAATGTAAATGATTACATCTTTGGTATGTGAATTAAAGAAATAAAAAAGGTTAATGCCATAAATGTTTAGCACGTATGCCCAAGGTGGTTTTTGATAGTTGTTTGCTTGACATTTGTTTGGCTTGGACAATTTTTGTAAACATTCCATTCCACATGGGTGCTTGTGTCCTTTCATTCACCTTCCAAAAATTCTAAAATGTGAGCATATGGAACATAAGCAAATTGAATGGTCATTTTATTTTGCCCTCCATGATGTATCTTGGACCTCCACACCAAGTCCTCATTTGAGAAAAGGGACTTCGTGGGGTTTTGGACATGAATGGAATGGGACTTTGGAACCCTTCCCATGATTGAAAGAAGTAGGACAAATTCTTGCAACAAGATAATATACGATTCTATAAACATTCATCATTGAACAAAAACCCATTTATGGTTATATACTTAATGAAACTTGATGCCTTTTCTATATCCAATAATTAAGAAATGAAAAAGGTTGAATTGTGAAAATATAAATCAAAAAATATATTACAAGAGACAAATGCATACTTTTAAAAATAAAAAATGTCAATGTTCCACCAAAGTTTGTAGTCTCAATTGAAAATGCAACCCTAAAAAATCACAACTCATACAAAAATGGGTTTAAAAATATTAAACTTTAACAATTATGAAACATATGGAAACAAAGGAGATTCATAATTATGGTTTAAATCTAAACAAGTGATAAGATCAAAAACCAATACAATGAGCAAAGTTTAGAGTATAAACCTTAGGCTCTGAAATATATGAACCAAACTCCTATACATTAAATCATAAAACATAACCTTAAAAATCCAAATGATATTTTTCCATAAGCCTTATTACAACCCTAACTATACAAACCCCAACAAAAAAAAATCCTAGTGATATATGCCTTAAACCCAAAAAATTATACAATGTATACAAATTATATAATGCAAAATAAACAAATTTAAAAGAACATAGGAAAAATTTTAGAAACCAAAATTTAAAAGTTTTAAACTATAAATATTTATCGACTGAAAGAAAATACTTTAATAACAATCAAATAAATACAAAACCAAAAAAGAAGATATGTCTTTTACCTTTGTCTGATTTTTCCAAACTAATTTTTTTCACTCTCTTTGAAGAAGATATAGAATGCAATTGTATTATTTCACATATGTGTAGACCCTAAAATTTTCCCCCCAAATTTAGCCTACTTTAAGTTAATTACTATACATTTGTGAAAATTTTATTAATTAATTTATGTGTCCCAACCCTAAACTCAAACCATAATTCAATAGTACATATTTATAATAATTACATGAAAAAATGTATTATAATGTCCATTCAATAATAAATTAGGTAAAAACAATTTAATAAAATATGCATTAACTAAACCAAAATGGTTGCAATTATGACATTGTTTTCATTATAAATTTTTTTTAATTTGAGGGGGGGGTGTTTGTTCTTCACAAAAAGAGAGAGGGAGCGAAAAAAAAAAGGGTGGGGGGGGGGGGGGGGGGGGGGGGGGGGGGGGGGGGGGGGGGGGGGTGAAAAA
>Ga0116227_10006687_pt1 | contig 23166 bp, 26 predicted proteins | sample S1TSphgellanicum_FD_89693 | JGI IMG/M metagenome (GOLD analysis project Ga0116227, IMG submission 89693) | Host-associated microbial communities from peat moss isolated from Minnesota, USA - S1T2_Fb - Sphagnum magellanicum MG | ecosystem: Host-associated > Plants > Peat moss > Unclassified...
AGTCCCGGGAAAAATAGCCATTTGGATGTAGCCTCCGTGGAGAGCTGCAGAGTATACTATAAGGGGGAAGGTGGTGGCTTCCCCCAAGTCCGGGCCGTGGTGAGTCTTGTGTGTCCGTGTTGCTCGTGGTTCGTCCTAGCACCAAGTGTGCTCTAACTTTGCACTAACCACTTTGTGTGGGTTGTGTGCAGGCCCGTGTGAGTGACTAAAGCTTGTTAACTCTTCCTAGTCCCATCCCGGAGCTCCAACCCGCCCCTCTACCCCTCAAAGGGTTGTGAGCTAGGGAGCGTGCTCCGACTCCTCCTTTTCCGCTGCTTTCTACTTGGGCTCACATTTGAATCCCTTGAGGAGTTGGGGGTGCGTCACAAAACCTTGATTTTATTCCAACTTTGACTTTTTGCAAATGATTTGGACTCCTAAAACTTTGTAAAACATTTTCTTTTATTCTTCAAAAAATAGCAAAATGATTTTTGAAAATAGTCATCTATGAATTTTATGAAATATTTTGCTCTTCTAGAGGATGGTACTTTAATTAGTCCCCAAATGTTAGAGTGCACCAATCCTAGCAATTTGCTAGCCCATGAAGCTCCTTCAATTGGGAATGGCTTCTTATGTTGTTTGCCATAAACAAAACCTTCACAAAGGGTCAAGTTCTCATTTGGTCTCATAATGAGTCCTTCCACAACATTTTTCCATACAAGAAGTTTCATGTTGTCAACACCCAAATGGCCAAGGTGTTGGTGCCACAAATTGATGCCAACTCTTACATGGGGTTCTACAATTTGAACATTTTCATGTGCATCACACACGATAACTCGAGTGACTTTTATGTAGGTCCTCCTTTCCATAACAAATACCACTTCATTAATCTTCACTCTAGATAGCTTCATAGTGAAATTTAGTCTATGAAGTCAATTATCATGCAAACCTTCCAACAACCTTCTTCTAATCATTCTTAATGATGCAAAAGTTCTTTTCAAATTGGAACACATTACCAAGTGAGGTTCTTTTACTCACAAAAAAGAAGATTCTTGATAATCTTAAGAGTGTACAAAACATTTTAAAAAACATTATCAATGTTCTTCCCTCCCATTGTCATGGTGACCTCCATGTCTTGCATGTTGATGGCTTCTAACGTTGTGTTGTTTCCCATGTAAATTTGCATGGGTGTAATTTCAGTGAATCTTTGAAGCCAATCCTTTCTTGGGGACAAGTGAACAAAGGTTCTTGAGTTGATGTACCATCCATGATTATTTGAAGTAACTAACAATGATGATGAAAATGCTTAGGTGTTACCAAGGTCATCTTCAATAGTGGTTATTTGCTTCCACCCTTTTATTCTTTTAATCAACTTATCAATTCTTGCATCTTTTGGCCTAATGACCTTGATCACCACAGTATTTACAAATGTCATTGCTTTTGTCTTGTCTAGGTTGGTGATTCATCAAAGATGTGGTTGCTAATGTTGTTTCTCCACCAACTTGTGAAATTTCCACCTTCTCTTTTCTCATGAACTCTTCATTGAATAAACTTGTATTCACATTTTGCCATGTACAATCTTCAACTTTGGATGATTCCAAAGTATTGAACAAGGTTTGATAGCTCTTTGGTAAGTTCATGAATAACACCATCACCTTTATTTCTTTAGGTATTGCAACTTCAATGGCATCCAATTCGTCAGCCATTGCTCTCAGTTTGTTCAAGTGCTGCTCCATTATATCAAGTGCTTGCATTCAATACATGAAGAACTTTTTCATGAGAAAAGATTTTGTTGGCAGGCCCCTTGCCAACATGGCACTTTTAAAAAAGACTCCCAAATCCCCTTGGTTGTTGTTTCCTTTTTGACACTCACGAAAGACGTGCCTTGAACAAGAAAATTCAAGGCTTTTCTCTCCTTCCTCTCATAAACCAAAAGTCTAAGAATGTTTATTGGATTTGACTTCACCTCTTTTCCACTAACCAATCCCCAAAGCTCTTTTGCTTTCAACAATGTTTCGACCTTCTTGCCTTCAAACTTCTCTATGGCTCCGTATTGTGGGCCCATAACCTATGAACACTCTACTTTTTCCATAGTGAGAAAATTAATGCACAAAATACAATAATGCAAATAACAAAAAACAAAAGAAATAAGCACAAGCAGTCAATTTGAAACGTACGAGTGTAACAAATAATGGACTATGTATTATTCAACTTGATCTACTTAAATACGTATCAGCAGTCCCATTATCAACAAGGATGGAGATACTTTGACACCTTGATTTTTTGGAAATTACGCTCAATACTATTTGATTTAAACAACGAGTTAACCACCAATTTATAGCATTTTAGTTGGAACAATTCAGCTAATTTTTCCTTATTTCGAAATCTTTGGACCTTTAACTAGCAGTCAACTTTTATCTAAAGCTTATAGTAGCTTTTGGAATGATTTGAATTACCATATAATCTAACATGGATGAGAAGGAAATTAATCACACAAGAAACCATATATTTAGCAAAATCGATGGCATATTTGCGATACATGAAAGATGGAAACATGGATGACACGAATATGATTCAATGTGACAATCAAAGTGCAATATCTTTAACCAAGAGTGCTCCCCAATAGCTAGAATAAAGCACATTGATATTCAATGAAGGAATACAACAAATGAACAATATTCAGATTTTTGTGGTACACGTTGAAGCATAATGACAATATCTTACTTCAGTTTAGGTGACAACTACATCAAGGTTTAGTGCAACTATTAAGGTTCCGGATGATAGGGTTAGGATTAAGTGACGACCAGGCTAAGAGCATCTCCACTGGTGCTCAGAGTGTCACTCCGGATAATGAAATTAAATGTCTAAGTTTAGCTTTTTCTTTTTGGCAACCCCACCCATAAAATTGCAACTGGAACTGCATATATGTGGGAACTACCAATAGCAAACCACCTGGACCAATCATTATGATTGACCAATCAGAAATACTGAGCTGTAGTCAAGTCCAATTTATTACACTCTTTTTTGGAGGTGCACAACTGTGTTGCACCTTTTACCAGCCACAACAATCTGCACGAATTTGGTGGAGAAAAACCAATTTCCTGAGATGAACTAGCACGTTTTGACTTTTTCACAATAAATTATACTGTCTGGAGTCACGTATTGAGCACTGGTGGAAATGCTCTAAGCTGAGGTGATGACTACATTAAGGCTAACAGAGTAGCCATGTAAAATATTTTCTGTTAGTAGAGATTAATTCTCATTCTTTTCCACCAAGGTTTTGATTGCACATGTAAACTTTTAGGGCTTGATGTTAGTTTGTTACAAGTGATGGGTTTATCATTGTTACTTGTGCTGCATTCAATCAATGTGTTCACTTCCTAATCAATACATTTACATCTTTTGATAACCATTTGTCATTTCATATATTGCTTGTTTATAAGCTTTTCCAATACATCATGCATAATAGACACAAGCTGACCATCAATAATTTCCAATAGCCAAGGTGTGGACCCATAAAACTGTAGCTCAAGCTTTACCACGTTAACCTACCTTGCAAGCACTCCATCCAATCACCAAAAAGTAACTTCACTGGTTAGCCTGTGACCTATCAATTTTACCATATAGCTTACAAAATGGGCCACTCAATTACAAGCACATGGGCATTTCAGATGCTTGACATGTGGACCTCCACCATATTTGCTTTCTCATATTAGGTCTAACTTGACAGCTATAGTTGGGCCTTTCTTGAAAGCTATGTACCTTTCTTGAGATCTCCTGACTTGCTATTTCTTCCAAATTGCTCTGTGACCTAAACTATGAAGCCATACAATTGTCATCCAGATACAATTTTGATGTCATGCAGCAAGCTATCTTCCCATAACGCTACAAATTGAGCCCAAAAAACTAAATGATCTCATCAAGAGCACTTTCCAATGCAGTTTTCAATCACTAGTAATGATATTAGATGCAACCTGCAAATCCTTTGATGTCCCGGCAATGAACATCCTATGAGAGTAGGAATTGTGACTACGTTGTCTCAGTTGTTTACCACCATCATGAGAAGTTGCCACAGGTTCATCATGACAGCTAAAAACAATCTCACGCATGATAGGTTCATGGCCATTCAGGAAATTACCCATGCGCAGACTCTTCCTCCATGCTTGAGTGGGACCCAGAGGAGGAAATAAACTTGCTACCACCTCCCTTTCACTGGCACCTCCACCCTGGCAGAGAAACAGGTTGAAGTGTTAAATCTTAACTCAAGAAAAAATGACTAGGTAATTCCAAATGCCAACAATAACCAACACATCTGAATTTTTTCAAGATGATAGATGGTCACTGACAAGAATCTCAAAATCAGAAACAGTATACCCATGACTGATGACTTGATTCTCTCCAGCATGTCGTTCTTCAGCAGAAATATTTGACAATGCAGAATCTGGTGGAAATCTGTTCATCATACAGGAGAGGACTAGGCAGGCAGGATGATTGAGACAAACCTTCCAATGCCTGGATCTCAAATTTTCAACCTCCACCCTCGATGTAGAGTTGGTCCTTAATCCAATGTTGTTTTCAATGAAGACAGAAAGCAACCTTGGAGCATTCTTGAGCTTTTGTCCAAGTGAGACTGCCATAAAGACATTGGCTTCTACTCTTTCAAACACTGCGCATAGCCTCAGTAGCTCTGTGTGCCAATCTCTACTGTGTTCCAGTGCATTTTTCCCTGTAGAGGTTCCACACCTCTCAGAAGTGAGAAGACACCAGTCAATACTGAGTATGCCACTATGTGGACTTGACATGTCAGAGACCTCACAGAATTGAAGAAGGAAAACATAAACAAATTGGAAATGGATGCATGCCTGACTATAAAATGACTGTAGATTGTGTCATACCCGTACCAGGTTGGTTAAGCGGAGCTAAAGAAGGAAGCACAGAAGCCATTGTTGCGAAAAGCTCTTCTATCTCCTCTGTCAGAAATGGTGGAACTGTAGAATCAGTGAAAGTGACCTTCATTCCATTGGCTACTACAAGAAATGAGGTGGCCAACATTTGTATCAGCAGCTCCTGTGGTTGCACTGTATCTAAATAGTGCATCACCTGCATGCCACAAACATCTTGAAACACCTATGAATGTCTCTTTACAGTGAATGCTTCTAATAAAAAGTGAAGTAAGATGTCTGATACCTTTTAACCTACCATAGCTGATGCTTGAGTATATATCAGAAACCTCTGCCATGAGTTAGAAAACTCTAAATCATGAAAACTCCATCAAGAGGAAACTCAGAACTGGGGAGAAAGAGGAAAGAAGAAGCAACAACCTTTTCTGCCTCAAGTGTGTAGTCAAATAGAGGCTTCTCATCAGATGGAGTATGTGTACCAATATTGTCCCAAATATTCCTCCATAAATTTTCAGGCTTGACTACGTGGTCTGACAACAGTCCTGTTTCAATACTTTGAGTGTCACCATCTGACCCGGCAGATTTGTGATTCTCTGACCACTCCTGTGGAGACTGCCAGCGGATAAAATCTTCAAGTACTGCTCCGGGATTTGCTGCCTTGAAAGCAGCCATGTCTGTTATCACAAGAATGCATCAGTTGTCAGAAGCACCACAAAATGATCTGATGGAACATTCAAAACATAGGGTTTTCTTTTGCACTGACCTGAAGCAAGTATTCTGCTTTGGAGGCGGACATAAGCCATTTTCTCCTGCAAGAGACTACTACATATAAGACAGTTTGCTTGAATGTATAGAAGCCTCAGTCCAACCAACAAAATACAAAAGATGACATGCTACATTATCAGTTTCTCAAACAACCTCCAACTGGCCAACCTTCCAAAATCATGGACAAGAAACTCACAGAGGGGGACTTATATAAAGCAGCCAGGAACTGTTCTCGCTCTTCTAGCATATCCTCTGTCACAACAGGAGGTTTCTGCATCCATCCCAACCAATGTAGAAATAAGTTGGACCACTTGTGTCTGAAAATCTTATCCCACCTGTAGAAATTGCAAATTTCCACAGAATCCCAATACCAACTTCTGCTGTAAGGGGTAAGGTTATATCTGTACAAGGGAGCACCATGTTTGAATCTTCTACATACTACTCTATTCAGAGACATAATGAGAAGAGTGTACAAGAACATAGGTTTGGACCTGGGTGACAGGTGAATGCGGGCTGTGAGTGGAGTCCAAATCCTTCGTTTCTGAATTGCCACCCAACCCTTTTTGCCTTTCTTCACCAATCCCGAAGACAGATTCCATCTCTGCCTGCTCTTCCATGGTGTCTTCCCAAATCTCTTCACTGCACTCACTTAATCCAACTCTCTATGATCAGAACCTTCCCATGTGCACTAACAAGGTCCTTGTTTTCACACCTCATTAGTAAGAGTGTTGCTGAAGTGCTTAAAGTTAACCTCTTGATTCAATGGTTACATTGACATCCCCCCACTTCCTGTTTTTTAGCACTCCACCTTCATAGGGTGAATCCCTTCTTCCTTCATAAATATTCACACTTTCACAACAACTCTACTTCAATCCAATTCCAGCAACTCTGCGATATTGCAGAGAAAACCACAATTACACTTTGAAGGTTACATTGTTTCCAGAAGTAAGTCAAGACAAATACAACAAGGGTGAGGACAGTTACAACCCTGTGAGGTCACTCACAAAGTACTACACCATCACCTTCATCCTGAATGGCAGTGACTAGCTGCCATTACTCTGCAATGACTTCATAAGCTCCTGACAGCAAGATGTACGTAAGGATATAATAATCTGCTCAAATTCCAGGCAATATTTTTCTGACTTTCCCTGCATCCTGAGTTTCTGTCATATTTGTGGAAGGAACTGGGGAACTTGCTCATGATGTTGCCTAAAGAGACATGGATAATAAAAGAAGGAAAAAATATTGTCAATTGAGCTCCAGCCTATGAGGGCAAGCTTCTTTTTCCATTTTACATTGGCCCTGTAAGCAAGAATCTAAGCCTAAGGTATAGTAAGGCCTGAATAGAGGGTAGTGGTTGGGACCCCTGCAGCCTGGACATATCCTCCAAAACACACCACTGGTGACTACTTCGGATGTACCACATCCACTTTAGCCACTGGAAAACACATTACAGCACATGCAATTGCTGCAAAGGCACATGTGGTATTGGACAGTTACAACATTCCTAGTGGACATCACAGATTTGAACTTTTTGACCTCACAGAACGCAAACTATGTTTGCCCAATTAGGAAGGCAAGACCTAAACCAGAAGAATGACGTAACAATGCAGTCATACCTGTCGTTCCCTGTAGAGAGGTCATCATGGATCTGATCTATTGCTGTTGAGCTCATTCGTGCAGTCTCAAGCACCTCACTGACATCAGGTTCTTCTTGGGTCTCTGTTGAAGCTTGCTCATCTTCGCCTTGTGGGGCTGTCATTTGTCCCCCTCCTACACCCTGCCTCCTCGCCTTTTCTTCAATGCATAGTGCAAGCTGCCCAAACCAAACACCTTTATCAGCACTCAGTTGACTGCACACACATACCAAGCAAAATAATCATCTTGAAATTTAACACCTCTGGATATGGAGCAGAACATACTAGATGCTGAGAAAAGGTGACAAATGTGGACTGTACCATGAGTTTTAGTGATAAATAAAAAAGGTAGTAAATGAAAAAGAAAAATAGCTATGCACCAATTGCAGTTTTTGGTGCAGTAAGCATGTAGACAAGTCTGGTCGTGCATTGGGTGACATACGGGGAAGTGTGCGACCCTCATCCCAGTACCACCGAACCTCCCGCACAAACTCAATCCACAGCACTGCAATTGCTGCATGCCCACATTGTACTACTTTGTTTAACACATCATCCACTTAGACATGACATTGGACATAAGCAAAACGTGCTTCAAGAGGTTCATGCAATTGATAACAGCCTTCAAAAAAATGCTGCACAAAATTACAACACAAAGAGTCATTTTCAAATTAAGGGAAGCCATACAACCTGGTTCAGGTTTGTCCAGAAATAGGGCTTCAAATCCTGGGTACAACATCCACACAAGGAAAGAAGAATAGCCATAGCCAGAACCAACACACCAGCAACTTTGAAATTGATCAGAACATACCACGGATATTACAACCACCAAGTTGTAGTGAGTGGAGGCAAAACTGAGCAAACAAGGAATCTGCTGGTGCCCCTTTAACACCATGAGCATAGTCTTGATCCATCACTCCATCACCTGAAGTCCAGGGACCTACAGCAGGACCAAAAACACCTCACTTCACATGCACCCTCCAGTCTACTGAAGTTGATAAGCTTTATATGCCCAAGTTAGAGAAATTGAATGACCAAGTTACAATGGTGCTGGAGATGGTAGGCTTTATCTTCAGCACAATCGTAACTTGGTCATTCAATTTCTAATTGCTGCCTCCAACTTAGTGCAGAGACTGGGTGTAACCTACATGAAGAAGGAATGCAATATAAGAGTTGTGAGGTAAGATCATCCAAGGATAAAAATGAGCACACCTTCCTGGAAGGTTTCTTTTAGGATACGATCAACATCAGCTGGAGAGGGAAGATCCAGTGACTGAGTGACATGTAGGATATAGGGTTTATCCGCTGCAATCATGGAACCAAAGCTCCATCAATAATCACACTTCTGCAAACATCATGGCATGCAATACTGGAGAGAGGTATAGCAGCAGCACAACTTCATGAGAAAACTTTTGAAAGACATCAGGGTCACAAAAGATAGAACAGTACCAGCTGCAAAGTCTTCCAAGAAATCAGCTTCACCTGCAACATGGAAGGCAAGCACAAGTGCAGGAAGCTGACCCGCAAAACCAACTGAGTCCTCCTTCTCCTCATCCCTCCTGCTAGTAAGTAATTAATCATACTGCTAAAGCTTAAAAGTAAAGGCCAGATTCAAACTCCATTCAAATTTCTGAATCCTACTTCTAGGATCTTGAAGACACCTCCCCCTGGTAGCCATGTTTACTGACTTACTGTTCACTAGCCTTTATTAGCGATAGCAACCATTTGTCGGCTTCCAGAGTTGATATGTTCTCATACTCTGCCATCTCCATAGAGCTTGTCACCGTTCTCTCACTGAATGTTGCAATCAACTCAAATCCTGCAAATTCAACAGCAATCAGGTTCATCTTTACAATTTGCTGTACCATTTCCAGTGTAGACCTGATTAGATGTGGTTTATATTCTTAGGTCAGCTCTATCTTCAGATAGAGAAATGAAAATACAATAATGCTACTCAGTCTGGGCAGTGATTCAAGAAGTGGTGTCCTATTAAATGCATGCATACAGTTTAAAGATTGCAAGATTTCAACTTCATTGGCACGAGATGAATGTCAAGACCACACCTTTTACAGGATCTTCCACAGAAAGCCAGTCAGCCCACGGGCAACCATCATCCCACTCTCCATGTTGCACGTTGCCAGTGTCAGGACTGACATTGTCAGTAACATAGTGTTTGGAGCCTGGCATGGGTGTCCGATATGTCAACCTCATTGTAAAATCCACATCAATACTCGGCACAATCAAGCTGCCTGCTGTTTTGAATGCCTTCACCACACCACTCAATAACAAAATCAGTTGCAAAATTCACAATGGGATGCCACCTAATCAAGTCTTTTTGCTTTAACATCACAAGTGTTTTATGTGCCATGAAAATTGAGCAGAGGAATTTCCATAATATGCAGAAGCAGCAATCTTCCTATTCATTGGACTACTTTCCTGTTGTTTTATGCATTGGGACTACAAACCTGACTGTTTGCCAATATGATGGCTTTTCTATGCAGTCCACATTTATAGTAAGATGGCTTGGAACACTTTCTCCTATTATCACCTTCTTTGAGGCAGATGCAGAAAGGAACCTTTATGGGGGGGGGAAGAAACTCCGAAAGGATTTACCAATTTGGAAAAAAACAAATCATAGAGGCCCTCCAAGTGCATGAACCTGACAGGAACCCAGGTTGAAATGCAGTTTGTCTCGTAGCGAATAGTGTGCGTTTTAGTGCCTTGTATGCCCTGGTAGCACTTCATATCATGAACAGGCACAAATGCTGGAGTGGAACTGCAACAAACACCACATGTTGGAACCCCTTTTTTTGGCCACTACATATCCAGATAACTCTCAACACAAGAGAAGTTATGTGATACAAGAGGAAGGATGAGAAAAATCACCTGCCACAATTAGCCAGGGCAACAGCAACAGTGCTCAAAAGAAGGGTGGCCTCTGAGGCATCTACTGCTGCACCACTTGTGCTCAATGGTGACATAACCTGCCTTCAACAATTTTCTAATCAGAACTCCATTGTGATCAATCACCCAACAAAACAAAAAGGTTAGAGCAACAGCCATGGTACTCAAGAGCAGAGCAAATCTGCAGCAACCCCTACCCCAGCCTTCAACTATTTTCTGAAGAAAACCCAGAACAAGCTCATAATCCCTAAAGACACAAGAGAAATCTTAAGGCCAAGAACATAACCAATACTTCAAAAGCACATCTGGGAACCATACACAAACTTGAGAAGCCTACCAGATAGTCTATCACCCCAAACCAAAGCTGCAAAGGGTGCAGACCATCACTCCAGCCTCTCATGCCATCTATATCAATCATCCTGCACACTTGTCAGCATAGGTAATCTGCATTCAAACTTAGCCCCCTAATTCACCTTTGAACTGTTCCTTCAAACCATACCAGTGCATGTGTTCATAAAAAAAGGCTGAAAATCTGTTTGCAAAAAATTCTGTCCAAGTTTTTGATCCAGATGCTATAACATCAGGTCCTCTGTCCTAAAACTGCAATTAAACTCACAGTTGGCCTTTTAATGTCTTCTATCAACAGAGAGCTCCTGTATCATCAACTCCAGGAAGACCCAGAAGAACTCAACACATTGTTCAGAAGGTGGCCCTAGGTATAAGTAATCCAATGCAAGTGTGTAGTCCGCTCACCTTCTCCAGTAACTTGAAAGAAGAAATCAAGCCGATAGCTTTTAGAGTCAAAAGAGAACTCCTTGGTGAGGACCCATAATTTAGGAAACCCCTCCACCTTCTTGGCACCTGCTGCCTGTCCATGAACTTTCACTTACTTGCCTTGTCAACTAAAACAAAGTGTCCTCACAATTTCCCAAGAATGTAAATCACATGCAAAGGGGGTTAGGATGCACAAACCAGAGGTGGAGGTCTTGGAGTAGCTTGCCATTCTCGACATATTTGCTCCACTCCTGCTATGAACCTGTAAGAGCCCATCCCAAACCTCATCATCATCTACCCAAAATTTGTCTCACTTCTTGTCTATATGTGTACATGGACCACTTGTCATTCATACCCCTCACTGGAAATACTTCAGGCAGAGAGCAGCAGCAGCTTGTTATCAACCAGGAATACAGAGCCATAAAGCTGGCTCTAAAAGTGGTAATCAACATTTACCTTTCCCAAGAGGAAGCAATTGTGAAGTCATCAAATCCCTCCAGCTGCCACCACAACAACCAGATTCAGCCTCTCCTGCATGATGACGTTTTGACCTAAAATAATCTTCAGATTTCCTCTTCCTTCCTTTGCCACTTACACCAGTGAGTTTAAGACAGTATCTTTACGGGATTTAAAAGAGAAAAAACTGTGAGACAAAATCCATCAGAAAACTCCGAGCTCCTCCCATCTCTCTTGATTGGGACACGCATCCGGAACGACATGACCCAAACCCTAAATCTTCTCCTCCTCCTTCTTCCTTTGCGACTTATTGCTAGTCAGTTTTAGACAGGATCTTTTACAGAATTTAAATGAGAAAACTGTGAACCAAAACCCCATCACACAACTCCGAGCTCTTTCCCATCTCTCTTGATGGGGACACTTTCACAATCACGTCTCCGGAACGGACATGATCCAAACACTTATCAATCAAAGCAAAATTCCTAGCAGACTAGAAAACACGACCCAATTTCCAACTGGACCGTGAACCAAAACTCAAAGCAAGTTCCCAACTGCAACAACATGCATAGAGCTTTGTTCCAGGACGACCCACACTCAGTCTTTTTCCGTCAGCGAAGAGCCATAAATTTCAAACCCACCAAAGCCACTAAGTGCCTGTCTGTGGTGGGTTTGTCCTCTCTACTACATTGGACAATACCGCAACAGGAGGCATTGCTGTTCACGTACATCAGTCTCTGGAGGATCGGATATTGAAGGCTGGAGGTTATTATTGCCCACCGATCCGCCTTCCATCGCCGTTCTACACCAACATCCGGACTGCGTCGTCACAGTCTGATCGACAAAGAACAAACCACTGCACGGAGCGCGGCGAGAATCAGTCAGTCCGAGACGGGCTAGAAGCCCAAACGCTCATGTTTTCAGAGCTTTGCACCACCTAGATCAGCGAGGTACCGTTCTCGACTGGTTGGTAGGTAGGTACCTTGCCCGACAGGAGGTGGTAGGTATCAATCGTCCCCTGGGCCGTAGTGTGATAAATTGGCCCTAGTGTGAACGACTTGGTCCTGATTTGGAGCTCTAGGCCAATCAGATCGCAGGATTGAATTGGGACTTATAAATTAGGCCTTAGTGTGAACTGGACCTAAGGTTCAATTGATAACTAGTAAGAGTGAGAATGAACAAATACCCATTAGTGCACATCAAGCATGGATGATAAATATTGAGGAAATAATTCTAGTGATGATGATTTCATCGGAGCTAGTTTAGGTGGGATGGGCTATAGTCATAGGTTGTACGAAAAGACAATTTCAAATTGCAAATTTATTAGAGGTTGATTCCAAACTGGAATTCTTAAAAAATAAACATTTATCAAGTTGTAATGTTTCAAAATGTTCTTATGGGAATAAATCTCTTTACTTTTTTCAATGTCTTTTAGAATCTTTGTGTTTTTTCAAAAAAAAATTTGAATCATTGTGTTTTTCCAATTTCATGCACATGTTTACGTGTAATTTCATACGAATGTAAATATGCGTTATTTCATTCGAATATGTTGGGATTGTTTCAAGAGATTAACATGTTTTTTTTCTCTTTGAGATTAAGTTAGTTTCCAATAAAAATTTCTTTTTTAAATACTTGATTTAAGTATTTAATCCCCACTTGCTTAGTTGATTTAATGTTTATCCATCCTAATTGCTTCCAAAATTTCAATGAATCAAAAATAGGGGTGGTTAATTGAACCTCCCCTTAGATGATAATTGAGCGATATTTTGCACAATTTGAATCTTATATATATTTGAAAATAACAAAGTTTTCAAATGTAAACCCTTATTTCTTTTTTGTTATTTCATCGTCACTAGTAATGCATAACAACATGGAGCCCAAGTTTTTTTAATGGGGTTTGAATTCCCTTGCTAACCATGATGGTTTGCTCATTTGTTTGTTCTTAAAAAATTGCCTACCTATTAACAACTTACAACAACCTACAAGCAAGTTGGTAGTAGGTAGATAGTAAAAAGTAAAAACTAGTGTTGGGTAGGTATTTGATTTTTTTTAACAATATAGCCAGGTTTAGTTTTTAAAACAAATAACCATGAAGGTATGTACCTTTAAGAAAAATTTAACAACAAACCGCCTGGTTATGAGTTTTTGAAATTGAGAATACAAGGATAGGAACTAGGGATGAGGTTTCAATTCCTTGTGTTGGCAAATTATAAATGAGGTTCTTTGACAAAAACCCAACCAAGTATATATATTTTATTGTTACAAATATTTTGGAAGAAAACATTAAGCCAATTTTTGTAAATCAAAAGCACAAGGGGATTAAGATTTTATTGTATAGAAAAATAAATTTCAAATTTCAAGCCTTGCAACCAACACTAAAGAACATTAGTATCTATTAATTCTTGTACATTTTTTACTAGTAAAAAATAACTATTCATTTACTAAAACAAAAACCACTATTCATTACTTTTTCAATCATAGTTCAGAAGCTTTGTTTTTATTTGTTAAATGAGTCCAAGCATGGTAAATCAGATTATTTATATTACTTGTAGCATAAATGGAAAGTAATCATAAGTAGGTTCTAGTATATTAAAATTTAAAATATTATTGAAAAAATGTTTAATATGAACATGTTATTTGACTTTGTTACAATTGTATTTTACAATCACTTGTTTCAAGTAGATATAAATAAAATTTATCAAAATACATGCAAAGATCACAACTTATAAAATAAGTTGCAAGTAGATGAAATATTAAGTTTTTTAAAAAATTAAGTTAATGGTGCATTAAAATGTGTTTGTGAATTTTCATTTTTTCCCTATTATTATCAAAATGCATCAAACTTCTATTGTAAAATGATGAAAAAATACAATATTCACCAAACCAATTTCAAGCATATTTGTTATTTTTTTTGTTACATTAAATTTTTTCAAATTTTGTATTTAGCTAGCAATAAAATCAATGAAGGCATAGACATAATCATAATGATATTTTTAAATGACTTGAATTTATTTTTTTGTGTTTATGTTGAAATCGACCATATTTAAAATTTGCATTTTAAGTAGGATTTAAAAAAAAATTAATTTACCATGCTTTCACCCAATTTACATGGTTTTTACATATGCCATATGCTTATCATATTCTCTAATACAAAACAACAAGAAATCCAACATTCACAACTTTGTTAAATTTACAAAAATACAAACATTTCAACATGCCCAATTTCACAAAAACACAAGCATTTCATGATTGATTTACACAAAAACCAACAAAACCAACATTAACAATTCTACCTAACATTACAAACACACAAAGACCCAACATTCACAATATATTCTACCCAACATTACAAACCCACAAACATTTCATGATTATCACCATGCCCAATTCTATACAAAAACTGAAAGACCCAACTCATAAGATAATTCCCAATAAAAATTAAACTCACAATCCTCACTCTCATAATCTTTTTTTTACTTAGGAACCTTACATTTGTGCATTTCGCATTTTAAAGTCCTTTCCTAAGTTATCACCCATGGCAAATTGTAATTAATAAACATAATTCATCAATATAATCAACAATTACATTTGCCATTAAAAAAGTTCTACAACTACTTCTACCATGCGTGATTCATGAAAAATCATAACATGAGCCCAACATTATTTGTAAGAAGTTGTAGATTACAAACGACCATCAAAATTGTTCCCACAAAACCGCACAACACTTTTAAAATTTCCCACCACAACATAACCTTAATGAATGCATCACCTACATTCCAAAAGAATGTTGTACCTTCTATTGAATATTTAGATAGATGAATCCTATCAAAAAACTTCTAAAAATTCTTCATGTTCCATTCCCTTATAAGTTCAGCCTTAAGTTCATTAATTAAGTTAGATTTCACTTCACATACATTTGCAAAATGAACATGCTTCAAGTAATCAATATGAAAGTCAAATGGCCAATTCTTGTTGAAAAAAAAACATTTGTCAAGACTTTCAATTTGAAAACAATAAATCTATGAAACAATGTGAGGATTTTAACAATGGAAAATATCTTTTCAATTTCAATTTGAAAGGCTTGAATGCCCAAAATGTGTCTTGCTAGCTTTGCAACAATGAAAAAATTGTGTGATTTTCTCTACCATCAATTCAAAGCACATTCACAATTCACATTAATAAGATAATGGCAAAATTTGTCAAGTTTTTTTAACACAAGGTGCTTAAATGTGTTTATTTTTTTCGATGTTGTGAAACAAATCCTTAGAATCCACCTATGAAGCTAACCCATGAGGCTCTTCAATTGTAGTTGGCATTAATGATTTGTAAAACTCCACTAACAAAGGTATTAACAATTATAAAATCATAATTGATAACCAATCTTGATGCATTCTCATGACCAACATATGATGTGATTAAATTAATATATTTTAAAACCTAGGATTCAAACATAAGTGTCGACATTTAATGATCTTTTTTGCTATCAAATCTATGCAAAAATGAGATGACATGTAGAAGCATTTCCAATATTTGTCATTTCATGCGAATTTGTAGTTCTTCCAACTTTGCATCAAAAGTGGTTACATCCAATTTAACCAAACTATCAAGGATAGTTTAATGTGCAAGTTTGTCACAAAGTTCATGACATGTGGAATGAAAATTGCAAGGTGTTTCCAAGCAACCAATTATGTCCACAATTTCGATTCATCACACACTAACTTACTATGGGCGACAACTCTTTCACAGTAGCTTCACATACTACCATGGTCAATGAAAAACCCACAAAATACAAAACACCATAAACCAAAGGAAGATATCCTCATGCATTTGCAAAACAAAAAAAAAACATAAAAGTAAAAAATACAAGCAAAACAACACAAATGTGACGAATAATATATCCATCTCACCTTGTTTTCATTAGCATGTTCAAATTTCTAGACCTAAACTTAAAGTTTATGCACGTTTTGTCTCACACTTGTTTATTTTTACCAAATGTTTTAGGCCTTGTAATACTTTTTTTAATGTTAATTTATGTAAATTCGATAGATGCATAATTGAATCCCAAGCCTACTTTGTCATTGAAAATAATATATTGACAAGCTTTTGAAGGTGCATGTCCCAAGCAAGCTCCATCAAAAGGTTCAAACACCCCCAAACCATTATAAGAAACAACATAATTCAAAATAGATGCACATGTTTGCAAAATGGACCATTTGTCATTTACATCTACCATAACCTTCTAGGTAAAAATAACTTGTTAAAGAATTTCTTGAGTTGGGTAACCATAGCTACACCAACAATATAAGATGCACCAAATAAACCAATTGTTATATATGTTGTGGCTCCCATTTTTTCAAGATAAAATTTATAGCCACAACAAACACATAATGTGTTATTTTCAACAACAAGAGAAAGGTACATGTAGTTGACACACAATGGCTAATGTGGGCTACACATATTCAAGCAAGGATTCTTGGATGGGAAAACCACCTTCGGGCACAACTTGTACACCAACTTTTGGAACTAAATGGATTTCATGCTCCTTAATGATAGAAATTAACCTTTGACCAAATATAACATAACATTTTCCATGAAGCATTTTTTTGTGCCATGGTCTTTTGCAAATGGGTTAATACAACAAATAAAAACTAGAGATGACATTTGGTGTAACATGGGGCCTTTTACTATCTTGTTCCTAATGAAGTAGAGATCTAAACCAACTAGTTGCAAGTTCCACATACTTTGCAAACAACCTTTTATGTTCAACATCCACATGTTTTTTCATGGCAATAATGCCATTTGTTTTGTGGTATGCAAACAAACCTTTGTGGCACCTAGTATGCAAGGCCACACATGTGATTATAGCAATTTATGCATTTCATGATATGGTTGGCATTTAAATATATGGGTTGGTTGTTATTTACTTCGAAAAATGCCCATGTTGGCAAGCTATGATTATGAGGCTTCCAAACAAAGCCATGTTTCTTCAATTATTCCATGTGCAATTTAGTTACGTATGTTTCACCGGTAACAACTCAAGAGGAACCTTAGAAGGTGGTTTTCTAGTTGCATCAATCACTTCCAAGTTTTTGATGCATGGCACTATTACTTGTACAACTTGCAAAGATTAATGAAATAGGATTGAAGTTAAATTGAGCATCCCTTGCATTCACCTAAGTTGAAAAAACCATCTTTTATTGCCTTGCAAGTTTTCATAACCAACCATAAGTACCCAACCATGAAAGCAAACAAAACCAACAAGTTTTTCGATAATTACCTTTGCAATATACCAATCACACAAAACTTTGATGTGTGTAAGGCAATGGCAAAGGCACTTATAAATATTTAGGTTTTGATTTTTGGAATGAAGCACTTATTTTTTAATGTAAGACAAAATACAAGTTATAAGCATTAATCAATCAAGCTTGTACGAACTCAAAATATAAAAACACAATATGTGAAGGAATTTTTTTCTTTTGTTATGCAAGTGAAGGTGCATTTGTAACATAAAAACAAGAAAATGCAAGAATGAAGTAAACATGAAAGCATAAACAAGAATCAAATTGAAATGCAAACATTTACAACAACAAACAAAAACAAAAAAAGGAAAAAAATTAATTTCTTCACATTTTTACAAAAGTCATATGTAGTTTGACACCCTATGAAATTGAGTGGCATTCCTTCACAATCATGCAAACCCCAATGGTAACATTCCATTACATCACATTCAAATAAAACAACAAAGATGGTGAAATGGGAAAAATGACAAAAGTCTTTTGTAAAAAGTGTTCATAGTGCTTGAAAGTTTGCTCTCTCAAACTTGAAATGCAAAATGTGCCCAAAACTTAAACCCTAAACTTAAGAACTAACCCTAAACATAATTTGTTGTTGTTTCCCATTGGGTATAAATGACAAGTATGAATCAAGGTTTTTTTCAAATACCTATTTCATATTTCCTTTGATGTTATATCATGGTTAGATATAAACTGATTTTTTATTGCACATGGGTTTAGAAAGAAGGGTAAATATCAAAAAACTAATTTGCTAGGTAGGGTGCAAAGCTAGGGCATTGATATTTTCACCTCCATAATTATATATACATATATTCGGCCAAAAACCCACCATTGAATTAAATACATGCCCAACATTAATAAAAAAACCTATACCTAATGTAAAAACCATCTTTGTGATTTAGTATGTTTAGGTTCATAATAACATTAACCTTATGTTTTGCAATGGGTAAAGCCATAAAGATGAGGGACACCCCAAAATGTGGGTTTGGACTCAACCACCCACGCCCATCTTAGGTTTTGTATTTTGCAATGGAGAGATAAAGGCCAAGAAAAAAATTATAAATTAATGACATCTATGTTGGCAAAGTGAAAGATATATATATATTTTGGATTTTGTGGAGAAGTTCACATTGAAAAATAATGATCATCTCATAGAATTATGGAAGAAATTATTGTAAATGATGTTTTTTTAAAAGTGTAAAAAGACTATTGATGCATCTTTTGTGGAGTTTTATGGATTGGGGAAGGCCCCATTGACAAGGCATTATGTATGGAATACCAAAATGAACATACTTTTACCAAACCTTTGTGTCAATTAATACTATGTTAACCCAATATATATTCTAGTAACATAGGGTGATTTTCTTTTCTTTTCTTGGAACCCATGATTTCAAAGCCCCAAGCATGAAATTTTTGATTCCAAGAAAGGGTTAATTCCAAGCATGAGGTTTTTGATTTCAAGCAAGGGGCTTTTAATTCAAACATGCTTGGAATAAACAACTTGAAGTTGTGGCTTGAGATTATGTGTGAAAGCACTTGAATAATTTTATAATTTGAATTTTTATAAACATTCCCAACTTGCATGGGGTCCAAACCTTATGTTCCAAATCAAAAGTTCCAAAGGTTTTGAATTCTCAAGCTTCGAAAAAATAATCTACACAATGCTATTGGAATCTATTTGGATTAATAGAATATTCCTTGAGGCAAGGGTTATGATAAAAGTATGGCCTTTTTGGTATTCCATTATTATGCCTTGGGAAATGACAATGGAGCCCAAGGTCTAAGGATAATTTTTTGATATATGGGTTTTCCTTCGTGTAACAACCAAGGAGGAATGGATGTCAAGTGAACAATTGAAGTTGCTTTTAAACAAAATTTCTTTATTCCAAAAATCTTGTCATTTTAGATTATTTTAAGTTATTATATCTTATGTTATCTTTCATTATTCTAGGTTCTTCAACCTTAGGGCATTCAAAGTTATTATCAACTATTGTGAGTTATTTCACCTTAAGTTATTTTTAGGTTATTCCACCCTATGTTATTCTTGGCTATTTCAAATTATTTTTGGTTATTTTGGTATAACTTATTATAATATATTCTACCATAAGTTATTTTAGGTTATTTAAAGTTAATTAAACTTAGGTTATTTTAGGCTATTGCACTTTAAACTATTTTATGCCATCTACCTTGGATCATTTAAAAATTATTATGTCTTTAAACTATTTTTAATTATTTTAGGTTATTTTAAACTAGTCCATATTAAACTAAATTTTAGATAATTCCTTTTATAGGGTCCAAACATGGTAAATTATATTGTTTATGTTCCTTGCAACATAAATGAAAAGTAGTCATCAATTAAGTTTTGATAGATTGAAGTTAAAAATATTATTTAGTTCAATGATTAATATGAACATTTTTATCAATTTTGCTAAAACTTTGAATAAAGATTACATGTTTAAAGTGAGTTTAAGTATATTCATTGAAATTCAAGCAAAGTTCACAATTTATTTTATAGCCTTCAAGTAGGTTATAAGTAGGTGAAATATTGCATTTTTGAATTTTTGAATTAGTGGGGCCCTAAAATGTATTTGTGACTTTTCATCTTTTTCATATTCTAATCAAAATATATCCAATTTGTAACATAAAAGTAAGTTTGAAAAAAATATTTGTTACTTAATTTCAAACACATTTGTTACCTGCTTTTATTATATTAAAAAATTTCACTTTTTATGTTCAACTTATCATAAACCAATGGAGGTAGAAATGTTTTCAAAATGAAACATAAAACATTTCCAATCTATTTTCTTGTGTTTATGTAAAAAAATATCACGTTTTAAAATGGGATTTTAGGTGCATTACTTTGTGGTCTAATTTACCATACTTTCATTTTATAACCTATTTTAAATTATTTTACTTTAGGTTATTCTATTACATTCCAAGTTATATTAGGTTGTTCTATCTTATGTCATTTTCTGCTATTATATTTTAGGATAAAATAACCTAAAATAAATTAAAGTAAAATATCTTTAAATATTTTATTATAATTTTAAATAAAATAAAGTAGAACAACCTATAACCCAAGGTATTTATAACAACATCCAAAACATTATTTCAATTAATAATGAATTATATCAATTAGTATTGAAATGATGATTACATAGTGACCTTATAGTGACATAATTTTAGTTAAGGTGAAATGATTATGGTGAAGTGGAAGAAATTCCCTTAATGATTTAGGTTAATGAACTATACCCCATTTTTATACTAATGTTTTGATTTTGCACCCATAATACCATAATTATCACAAAAGTTTGAAGCCATATCATGAACCAAGGGAAATCTTTATAATTACAATGATGAAAAATAAAAATTTAGCAACCATGGTTGATAACCTTTAGTTTCCAAAGCTTTTGACATTATGTAGTTTTAAAATCTGAAAATTTGACATTTTGGGCAATAAAATTTCAAAAAATTAATAATTAATTCATAATAGTTACCTTTCAATTTGTTAAAATAGGCACTAAATTAACATTAATCTTAACTCAAAACAAGTAAAAATGTAATGTCTCTACTCTAGCATGCACAAAGTTTGTTGCAAGTGTTATGTTAGACAAGGTTTGGAGGTCATTACAATTTCAACTTCTCACTATTATTTCGCATTGTCACTATTGTCAGTAACTTGTAGAAAAAAAATTATTTTAAACTTATGTGATGGTATTGTGGGACATAATTTGGGAATTAAAATGCAATACATATTGCCTTATGGTCAATTCAATCAACTTCAACTCTTGACATGCATTATTCAATTGGGGCATTATCCATTTGTGATGAATATGAGATCCATAATTTGTTATGGTTTTCTTAAATTGAAGTTCCATTGAACACTAGTCCATAAAATTTATAAATTCATTTGGTTTTGTTAATTTTGATCAAACATGTCAATATTGAAATTGCCAATTATTATCGCGGGACAAAAAATTGGCATTAAATCTAAAAACTTCTAAAGGTGAATTATGAACTTTGACAAGGATATTTTTTGGGGGTTTGTATATTGCTATTATATGAATTGCCTTTTTTGAATGTATTGAATGTTGTTACATTATATTAAGTTCCCAAAGATGTAAATGTTTTGTGTGATGATAAGGTTGTGAAATTATTATATATAATCATTGTACAATTTTGTTCATTTACACTTATTATTGAATCCATTGTTCTAACAATTTTCAAAGATGTACTATTTGATGAAGTGTGTCAAAGTGTGTTTCCTTGAGACACAATATACCAGTTGTTTTGAAATTTTAATTTAAAAAAAACAGAAATTTTATGTAAAACAATAATCTAGTATTGAAAAAATAATAAGAACATGTGAGTTGTGAAATGTGTGTGGTTTGGGGATGAGTGGATCCCACCATGAAATTGTTTACAATAAGTACATATTTATGGCAACACTTGGATCAATTTGGAAAAAAAAAACAATTACGAAGGTTAAAAAAAGTAAAGTTTAAAAAAAAAAAATTAACACAAGAAAATGTTGTATATGTCAAATTATATTGTTTATAGACACTAATCAAATAATCCAAATAATAAAGTTCAATTTTTATGCTCAATGTATGGTATGTGTTGTAGCCAATTGCATTGGAAATTGTGTGTTTGTTGTAATGTGAGAAGAATTTGAACCAATTTGGATATCTTTGGATATGGGTTCTATTGGTGTCCATATAGGATATATTTCATGTTCATATAAATGTGAATTTCCAGTTCTTGTGAGTTGACCACATTTGGGGTTAATAGTATCCATATGATTTCTTGTGAATTAAACTAATTTAGTGGACCCTTGGAATCTTTGAATATTCCATTTGCACCATTTACTAAATTGTCATGTGTTGCATAATTATTAATGCAAAGTTCAACCAACATGGTTTTCTTTACTCAAACATGTGAATGCAATCATGCCAAAGAATTTGCATCATTTTGTAATAGAAATGATTAAAAACATGTATAATGATGTTTATTTCATGCACACAATGTGTATACATCCCCTTAAATTTGAAGGAAATTTGATTCTCTATGTTTTTGCCTTGTGTCCTATGTATAAAATAAATATGAAAAATTTGCATCATTTGGTGGTGTATGAAAAAATTAATAATTTATGGTATTCACATCCACTAGTAGAAATCAGCCAAAATGTAACCATTCAATTTACGATTACATGCGACTTATAGTCGTTTGCGACTAGATTTGAAAATATTTGAAACTACAAGACCAACTTTCAACTATTTTGGTCATTTTCACAACTATGATGCAACTATTAGAAATTTCATCCTATTTGTTACATCAATATTACATTTATTTTCATCCATTAATAGGTTGATATGTCCCATTAGTCGCAATAGTCACCAAATTAGTTGCATCCTAAAGGTATTCTACAATGACATAGGGGTATATTTTAATGTATGTACTAAA
>Ga0116227_10006688_pt1 | contig 23164 bp, 18 predicted proteins | sample S1TSphgellanicum_FD_89693 | JGI IMG/M metagenome (GOLD analysis project Ga0116227, IMG submission 89693) | Host-associated microbial communities from peat moss isolated from Minnesota, USA - S1T2_Fb - Sphagnum magellanicum MG | ecosystem: Host-associated > Plants > Peat moss > Unclassified...
TAAATACCTTGGTGTTGATGGTTTGCTTCTCTTTTCTTCATTACACAAGTTTGTGTATTTCATGTGACAAGAACCTTGGAGAGTTCTTGATGTTGTGTTTTGTGTTGTGAGCATTATGTTGTAATTTCCTTTCAATAAAAATTTATGTTTGCACTTGAGTAGATCTCCTATTTGTTAACACATGTTCTGCCTATCCATCCATTTGTCTTCCTTCTACTAAACTAGTTGTCATCCAGCATGAGTTTTAATCAAGAAGTTCATATCTTCCTTTGTTTCTTCTACAAATGCTTACTCAAGGTACACTTGTGTTTTAGCACATAAAATATTTACATTCTTGAAGCTAATGTCTTGTAATATGAACCCACAACCCCCTACGACCATGAGAAATATTCAAAAATAATGGTAACCCCTAAAAGGTTTATGATTGGGGAATAGAATGAAATGTGTATGCGCAAACTTTGATAGAATGTACAAGATTTTAAAACATCTCCACTAGTTGGGCTAGTATCAATGTTTACTACATCCATCATAAAAATTAAATGTTGATTAAATGTCCCCCCACCCCACCCATAAGCATGAATTTTGAACCATACTTTATTGACACACCATTTAAGTCTCAACACTTGAGTCAATCACTATTAGCAATCAATTGAAGACAATTATTTTGCTAATACAACTCCTAATAATATCCTTAACAACAATGTGGTGGCAAGGTCAATTTTCACACTATTATTATACTGTTATTCTTCGTCCATTTTAATAATAAAGTCAACCAGTGGAAATGTTCTTAGCTGAAATAATAAGGATGTCATTTGACATGTGAATAAACTTTTTCTTAGATTAGCAAGACTCTTTTCTTCTCCCTTGTGTGGTGACAAAATGGCCCCAATTCCCTATAAGAACCGACCAACATCAAGTACACATGGTTTATCAACTTTGGTTTTCAAATATATGAGCTTCAACTATACACTACTTCCATGCAACAAACACATTTTCAAAATAAATTGCAAGTGAATCACTTTGACTTAACTTTAATCTTGGCACTACTAGGTGCCTCATCGAGGCGTTTTATAAACTGGCTACATTTGCAATTGATTATCTCCCAACAAGGATTGTGGTTCCATTGAGTTCATCCACAAAAGCTTTCACAAAATGTTCCCATGGCATTATTGAAATGCCAAATGTATTACATTCTAGTTGAGCAATTCATTTTTAGTCACATATTTCACTCTTCTTAATGTCTCTTCAGCTCAAATTTGATTTCCTATAAACTAGATTGCAAATATAAGGCATGAACCCAACTAAACTTGCATAGTTTCTTCAAAACAATCAATCACCATTCATTAGGCAAGAATCCTTGGCATGTGCATTGCAGTCTTTATAGAACCACATGGCACCCAAAACCATTAATTACACCTTCAAAGGGCATTTTTATAAGAGCCCTTGATTGAGATTTTCATAGTCACGTGTAAGCCAGGAGGCTCTGTTGTCACATCTAATTAATCCCATTAATTGGAACTTAGTGACTTTATTAATCAAGTGGAAGTAGCTGAAAGCTAGAGTAGGCAACAATATGAAATTGTAGTAAATCAACTTTGAAGTCTTATAGAGGATGGACTTCGCAGGATAGAAACATATAAATTTCTAGCTGCTAAGAGCATGCCCAGCAGCACCCCCAGGAGACCCTCTATCAGGATTTACCGCATCCAGGGTCCAGTGTTAATTCCTCCCACATCCCCACCCATAAACCAGAAGAAGTGGACTGCATAAAGTGGCAGACCATTTAAATCTTACCACCTAGGCCAATCATTATGGTTGGCCAATCGAGAACAGTCATTTCCTTCTACTGGTGATATTGCAGGGCACTGCAAATATGGGCATCTTTACCAGCCTACAGCAGTTTTACCATATTTAACTGCAACTTCATCCAAAATATACTGGACAGGTCATTTTACTGCCGCTCCTGGGTATGCTGTAAGAACACTACTTGGTGGCATCAATGAACATAGCTCGTGTCCAATGTCTACATCTTCAGAGTGGGAAGGAGGTGGCAACCTTGGATGGTCCACAATATCCCACCCATCTACTGTGTTATCTGCCACATTGGCAATTGTTCCTTTGATGAACTCTGAATTTGTGCCACCGTTGCTGAAATTAGTTATTGTATCTTTGAGTGGTGCCTTGTAAGCCTGGAAATACAGACATGTTGGAAGATTAGCTTGTTGCAAACAAATTCCAATTCTCCTGAAATGGTAGAGAAACTAGGAAATCAAAAGCCTCAAAAGTGGTCCATAACTTCCAATTAGTCTCCTGAACATTCCAACTTCAACATGGAGAGAGAAGCATTTATCACATTTCACTTTTGTTCCCAGTTTATTCCAGGTTCATGGAGAAACTCCAACTTATCCCAAGTAATGATAATTTTTCTATGGCATGCTTGCAGATTGGCAAAGAAGAATTGAGCAATGAAGTTAGAAGTTACGATCAGACGAGGTGATGATAACCAGTGTTTCTAAGGAGAAATGGCTTGCATCTGAGGGGTTTGGCAGAATGTTCCCCATATGAGCTAGTGGACCTTCTGAAATAACAAATCGCCCATTATGCTGTTGGCTATGTCTGCTAGACCTGAACACATTGAACATTTCCACAGGATGTCACTAGCATCATTAGCCATTCTCCAACTAACTCTTGGGAGCACAGAAAAGGTAATAAACTCAGGAAAGTAAAGGAACACATGAAGACTTGCACAGTCTACACCAGCAGGATCCTTGCAGATATAGTATGGTGGAGATCGACATCTCATAATCTAATAGGCACTATTTCTTGGTCTCACAATTTCTTTCTCACAAAAATATTGTTCCAACCTCAATTTCTCTACCTTCAAACAAGTACATCTGTGTACATTCAAATGAATCAGGACTAAATTCATTAAAATGGAGTGGAAAACCTACAACAACAACAATAGCAAGTTCTCTACATAATAACCAAAACCCCAAGCCTGTCATTAACAAGAGCATTAAACATGTGTATGGCATGAGGGCAGGACATGCAAGGAGAAAGCGAGATTGACAAACCTTATTCGAACCTCTTTGGAAGAGAGATACAAAAGAAGCTCTGTAAAGGCATCAAATGTTGACAAATCTGATGGAACAGGCAAAAGACAGGAGTCCAAAGCCATATGTACAAATGCAGCCCACACTCCTCTCCAGAATCTTAATACCCAGTTGCCCACCTGGGTGGGTGTCTTGTGGACTGCTTGAAGCTTGTCTGTAGTTCACCAAAGTGCCCCTGCTTCCAAGATGGTCAGACCTTGGGTTCTCCATTGATGAGAGCCAAAAGTTGCTACCAACACTCTTGCTCAATTCAGTGTTGCCATCAACAGAAGTCCCACACCCTCCTTGCCTTGGCAGAAACAGTGGATATTCCTCACTGCAAAACATAGTTGCAATGTTTACAAAAACCCACCAGAAACTATGTCAGTCACAATTGTGGAATAAAACATGAACCAAACACTGAAATGTTGGACAAGGATCCCCAATAAATACTCAAGAAACTCTGGCAAAAGTCATCATGACTGAAGAATCCATTAAGATGTTCTTGCTTCAAAGTTCTTTAGGTCCTCTCCCAATGAAAACATAATATCTATTTTACAGGTTCTCATCACCCATGTACACTTGCAATTGTAAGATTCTTTCCAAGAATCTATATTATATCTTTATGAATACCGAGGATTTCTCAATACTTCTGATTTTAGGCAACCTGAAAAGAATTGAAAGATGATGATAAGGTTATGGATATTTCAAATCTGATGACAAATCAGTGACAATCAGCAAAAAAGCCACCCTACAGAAAAGAGAAAACAAGACTACTTGATGCAGAATATTTATGGAGCAGTTCAAAGAACAGCAACAGTCATATGCATGTTCAGGGATGTTCAAAACAGCAACATAGTAACAAGAACAAGACTGAGATTCTTTGAGAGCCCCTATATGCATCTGAAGACCACAAGTTAACATGCATCTGAAGACCACAAGTTAAAAGTCCCTCATTTGAAATGTTTATATTGTTTTGATTTTTTTTCTTACCCAAGTAAATGCAGTTAGAATCATTAAATTGAGTTCCTTTAAAATAATTATAATAACAAATACATGCACCATATATTTGAACCCATAGAGGTGTAAAAAAATTAGCCTGTTACATGATTTTATGAACACTCTAATTTGCAACTACCCAAAAATTCTACTATTTGTTCCAAAATACGACATCACTTCATCAAAGGGAAGATATCTTTGTTTCTTATGGAGACCATATTAGCCATACCTGACAAACTAGAATCTATGGAAAGCATGGTCAAGTCAACTAGAAGAAAACATAATGAAGGAACAAAGATTGTCAACCTCACCAAGGTGGAAAGGATGCATGTAATACATAAGATCAACATCAACCAAAATTATCGCATTAAAACACGGCACCTTCTTGTTGAAATAAAGAATAATTTTGTTGAAGGATTAGTTGACATAAGGGCCTCTATGTCTATGATGTCTGCAATAATAGTGCAGGAGTTACGCATCATGCACCTGACCATGGGGTTGGAATCTTACAAAACCACATCTAGGGTTGTGATTGAAGCACTTGGCAAGATCACAAAATTACTTATGAAAGTTGGAGTTGGAGATGTAAAATGTCTGATGACATTCATGATAGCGGATACCAACATCTATAATCTACTGTTAGGATTAGACTTCCTCATTAAGATGGGGGCAATGGTGGATGTTGAGAAAGGTGCAATATAAATAAGGCAAGGACTTAGAAACAACATCTAGGTCTTACCACATAACATGGTAAATATGTTGCAAATGGTAACAAAAGGAAGTCGTGTTGAAGATGAAGAGAAATGGGATGAAACCTCATAGTTGTGGGGCATTAGGCTTCAATCACAAAAGTATGGCCTGTTAGACAACAAAAAAGACAATTAAACATTGTTTGATATTGATGATAATAGTTCCAATTCTTTTGATGAACCTAAAGAAGAAATAGAGGAGACAACAAAGGATGAACAAAGAAAATTATTCTTGCAAAACAAATAAAAAATGGTTGAAGATTTGATGGACAATGGACTAGAAGACTTTGTTCAAAAGGAGAGTCCAAATCAAATTATGAATCTGATGTTGGAAGAACATGTAAATAATGTAATATCTGGTGAGATTTTCGACTCTAATGACTTTGAAAATTGGATGCAATGCGTATGAGGGCATGAAGAGGAAAAAAGAAATGAACAATTTGCCACTACAACACCTAAACATGTATCAAACATTTTTCAATTAGATATTTCAATACATGTTGTGGCAAAAAAGTTAAATATTAGAACATGTGCTTAGGAGAAAAGCAGATGGGATGAAATTGAAGTTAAGATTAAAATTGATCCTTATCTTGGGCTAGAGAAAACATATCAACTCTAGGCATTACTCGAATAGTTCCCTGATGTTTTTGCTTGGCACAATTGTGAGTTAGGGTGCTACAAGTATGGGGAACATGTGGTGGTAACTTGAGGATTCCCTCCATGTAGAACCACACCCAACAAACTTTCATTTTGGGAGGAGGTTGAAGTTAAAAAAAAAAATTGATGTGTTAGTTATATTGGGGAAATGAAGCTAAGTATTTCAAAATATGCCTATAAGGATACATTGCCAGTGAAAAAAGATGGCAGCTCACAATTTTGTGGAGATTATACACCACTCAATCTTCAAACACATCAAGACTCATTTCCAATGCCTTTGGTAAAAGATGTTTTGACCCAATTGGGTAAATCATAATGGTTCTCTGGATTGGAGTTTTAATCGAGATTTTGGCAAATTAAGATGGCTCTAGAAGATGTTTGCAAGTTTGTTTTAATTACCAAGTTAGGTTTATTTGATTGGATAATCATGTTTTTTGGCATGAAAAATGTCACCAACATGTTTTTCAAAACCATGACCAAGGTTTTTAGGGCATATATGGAAAAAGTTTTGAAAATATTTGTTGGTGATTCGAATGTGCATAGTTTAACTTGGGAGGAGCATATTGAATATCTTCAATGTATGTGCTTATGTGGTTAAAGGAAGTCAACTTCAAACTTAATCCCAACAAATGTGAATATAAGTTGACATTTTTAGGTCATGAGGTTAGTTGAGAAGGTATATAGTCAAATTTAAGAAAAATAAAGGTTGTTACGAATTTTCCAATACCTACGTCTATTATTAATGTGTGGGCTCTTTATGGGACTGATAGGATATTACAAGAACTATGTAAAATGTTATTTTTGGATAGCCATACCACTATTTGACTTAACCAAGAAAGATATAGTGTTCTAGTGGAACCCTAATTGTTAGGAAGCTTTTGATATTTTGAAAATTTCTTTGGTTTCTACCCCCATTTTGGATAAACTAAAATTTTTAAAATGTTTATTTTAGATGTAGACTAGCCTATGCAAGGTGTGGGAGCCATATTATCACAAAAGGAAAGAAGAAATAAATAGGTTCAATTGCTTATGTTAGTAAAACTTTTCTATTGTGTAAAAAAAATTCCACCTTATGGAAGGAAAGTGTTATGAATTAGTCTGGGGTATAATGCATTTATGCCAATACCTTTACCATAATCATTTTACATTCAGGACTGATCACAACTTTTGGAGTGGTTGGCTATAATTGTGATGAATATAAACATTAGACATCATCTTCCAATGGATGAAATTCATCCATAATGTTCAATCATAACTCCTAATTAAGTCTAAATTAATTCCTAGTTAAGTCTCAATTAAATCTTAGTTAAGTCCTAGTTAACTCCCAATTAAATTTTAGTTAACTCCTAGTTAAATCCGAGTTAACTTTCAATTAAGCTTCAATTAATTCATAATTGACTCTCAATTAAGAAGGTTGTCAAAAAACAAGTCTTTATTTGATGCACACATAGAAGCTTCCTTTAACTAGGTCCCTAGAAGGGTATAAATAGGAATAGGACCCTTCATTTCCTCCAATTTGTTCAACACTACTCTTATGCATGATCTTGCACCATAGCTTCATCATGTTCTTTTCATGTTCATGTTTACATATGTTAGCATAACAAAGATCCATTTTCACATTTATTTTACAAGGTCTCATGTTTTTATTTTTGGTTTTTATGTTCTTGTTTTTTGAATCACATAATCTTGTCTTGTTATTTGTTTAAAAATTAAACTTAAACCTTTTCTTTAGCCTTTGTTTTTGTGTTTTTTTATGCCCTTGACAATTGTTTCTAATGCTTATGAAAAAAAGGGCAGGTGGATCAATGTCACTAATGCCAATAACATGGAGTTCATTCATTTGAATGGTCATTTATGACTTGTAATAAACTTTTACCTAACTTGTAATTTAATTTAAGTTCATTTTTAGTCAAATTCTAATTGAATTTTAATTCATTATTTATTCACTTGGACGAATTGATTCTTGATTGACTTTTAGTTAAATTGTAGTTCACTTTTAATTAATTTGTAATCCACTATCAGTTCACTTCTAGTTAACTCTTAGTTCATTTTTAATTAACTTTTAGTTCATTTGCAGTTAACTTTTGGTTTACTTATAGTTAATTCTTAGTTAATTATGAGTTCATTTTTAGTTAAATTTTAATTCACACATGGATACACATGGGTAAACATGGGCCACATGTAGGTTAGAAGTTTATTGAAAAATTTATTTGAGTTAAGTGCCTAGTAAATACAACTTGAAATAAAACTCTTCATTACTTTTAGTCTATTCAACACTAAGGTTGGGTACGTTCTTTTGTCAAAAGCTTGTTTTGTTTCTTCTTTGCAATAAAATCTTGTTAATTTTTGTTTTGCACATGTTGTGTTCTTGTTTTTTTGTTTCATAATCTAAATTTAAAATTAGGCCTACTTTTCTTCTCATTTTGGTTAAGAATCTTATAGTTTTGGTCATTTTTGTGCATGTGATAATTTGAATAGATTAAAGGTAATAGGGAGTTATACCTCAATTTATACCTAATGGGCACCTAATTCAAATAAGTTTTTCAAGAAACTTCTAACCTACATGTGGCCCATGTTTACACTATGAATGAACTAAGATTCAATTAAAGGTTAACTAAAAATGAACTAGGACTTAATTAAGAGTCAATTAAGAATCAACTAGAAATGAACTAGTAGTGGACTAAAACTTAACTAGAAACTAATTAAAAATAAACTAAAATCAAACTAAATGTTAAGTACAAGTTCATTACAAGTCATGGATGAACATTCAAATGAATGAATTCCATGGTATTGGCATTTGTGACAATCAAAACCTTGCAAAGTTTGAATTTTAAAATGATTCACCGAGTTGGGTCATGGCACACTAACATGGATGTTTTGAGTCATAATTTTGTTGATACAACTGAAGCTAATGAAATCCAATATTGTAAGATCCTATAACCGAATTCATTGTCAAGAGAAACCATCTAAAATGGCATAAAAAGTTTTGAAATGGGATTAATCCTGTAATCACTAAGGAATTAGGGTTTATTGAACCATGCATTTATGGTGGAAATACAAAATGACAATGATGGTGAACACCAAACCAACACTAAAGTGGTACTCACTACTAACAGAGAGAACATAAATGTCAATAGTATAAATGAACAAGGGCTGAATGCTTTGAAAAGGAGAAGGCATGACTCTGGGATAGTAAAACCCATTGGCAATTTGCTGAAAAAGCCCAGGCTATGTTTGATGGAGGAGATGGTATTGAAACCACTAATATAGACAATGATTGGGAATACTCAAGAAACATGGAGATTTGAGTAGATGAACATGGCATGAAAGTATTAAATGGGAAGTAGCTTGTTGATGAATGCAATGAAGAAGAGTGATCCAAAATCAATAAACGCATCTTGCATTTTTATTGGAACAATGATAATTTTTTGTTTAAAAGACATGTTGTGCCACACCCAAAAGAACAATAACAAATCATTAAAGATATGCACAATGAAACCAATCATTTTGGTGAAGCAAGGACTTTGGTACAAATCCAAAGCAGATATTTTTGGCACAACCAAACTAAGGAAGTGAAATATATTGTGCAATCATGCAAACCCTATTAGTTTGTGAAAAGAATAGGAAGCGTCAGAACAAAGCTAGAAGAATCTAAGAGCATACCCATTTGGGATCATTTCTATTGTGTGGCTTTAAACACCATTGGTCTTCTACTTAGAACCAACCTTGGAAATATATATGTTTTAATGGCAATAGATCACTATTTAAAATGGTGCGAAACTAAAACTATGTTGGATCATGATGCAAAAATAGTTGTGCAACTTTTTGAAAATGAAGTAATATGTAGGTTTGGAATTCCAAAATATGTTTTGACGGACAATGGATCAAAATGGGTAGCTGAGTTTAATCAGTTGTGTAAAAACTATGAGATTACACACCAATATATAGCACCACAATGGTCAAGATGCAATGGAATGGCGTAAAGATTAATAAAGACTTTAAAACATGGGCTTATTATTTTGTTTACTACTCCAGAACATTCCCAAATTTAAGACAACCAACAATTTAGAATTTTGTTTGGGTACAAATGTGGGGTGTAGACTAGCACTAAGTTTTCTCCTCATATGATTTTGACTATGCAAACTCCCGAATTGAAGGTTGTCAATTTTCTAAGTCCTCTTGTGTAGGCTTTTGAGGCAAATGATGACCCCACTATTATCACAAAGTAAATGATAAATAAGTTGCAATTGATTGTTAGGATGCATGGGGAGGTTATTGAAAATGTGAATCAAGCACAAGTTAGACATAAGCAAACTTATGCATCTACAAAGGGTAAACAAATGTTTCTAGGATTCAAGTAGGGAAACACCTATGTTAAAATGAAGAAGCTTGGAAAAAAAAGTCCTTGGCTTCTTGTTGGAAGGGGCCTTTTCTATTTGTAAGGTACCTTGATGGAAATGGAAATCTTGGTTAGGATGAACAAGGTAGAATCTATGTGTTGAAGGGCAAGGAGGAACAACTCTAGGATTGGCACAAAAGAGATTTGCAGTTGTTCCATGCGCACATTGTGAACTATGGGGATTGAGATGCTCAATCTAATTTGTGTGGGAGATGTTACATCTATGGCATGAAAGTAGGGCTGAGGTGTCTACATACTAGCCACATCAACTGCACCATTTGGGTTTGCCAACTTTTGTTTTGGAGTTCATCATTCATGGTTGAGGCACATTGTGGTTGTGCGCAATGACTCTAAGTGATGATTAACACTTCGGATTTTATTTCTTTCCTTTTTGGTTTGGATTTGTTTGTTGCTAATTATTTTGACACGTTGTTGTTGTGTGTTTGACAACGTTCGGCACTAGAAGATTGGAGGGGCATTCTTGATTGCAAGGCGAAATTGGGAATTGTGGGACTAGTCTCTTGTTGGTGAAGCTCAGGGGAGGTGAAATATGAGGAGACCTTTGCTATTGAAGAAAAAGCTAAGTTTTCAAGAAGATAGTCCCTATGCTAGTTTTTTCCAGAGTTTGTAGTTGTTGAATAGTTGAAACTTTGTGTACTATGATGGAGGTCTACAGTTTAGATGCAACACAGACTCTCTGTTGTGCTTGTGTTGCATTTTAGATAGAGTAGGTTCAACTGTGCAATTAGGGGTCAATCCTAGGGAAGTGATGGAAGGCTCAAGGGAATTTGAGAGCGGTCTAATGGCTGTGGGAATTATGTGATGATGTTGGTGTCATTAGTGATGTGTTATTGTGAATTGTGGGAAGGGGAGAGAGTACCTAGATAATTGGGAACTCCGAAGCAAGGATTACACTGGGAAAATTTTTGCATTGTTGAAATCGTCAGTTGAACCTACTGCAATTTTTATCCTTTGTCAACTTCCATCCTGTCAATTCATATTGTGAAGTAGAGAGTATTGTGAGTGCGGAGTGACTACTCTATGCTGAGTGAGGGATTGTAGTTAAGTTGTAGACTTCTAATTTGGAGACATGGTGTTCATGTTCTTACTGCATTTGAGTTTTCTTGTCACTATGTTGGCGTTCTCTGAGTTGTTGTTGGCAATGGGTTTCATGGTGTATGGGAAGTGCCATCATACGGCCCAGTTGGCTCATGAGAGTGAATTCAGAGTGAACTGATCCCCGGCGACCCGTAGATTTATTTAATTTGGGTAAAGTAGACGGTAGGTAGTTCATGCATAGGTGAATCAGTGGTAGAGGTGGAGAATGTAGAATTATTTGTATAGATCATGCATATTCATTTTGTGAAGATGTTGGTTCATTCTGTGATTATCTCTGGAACTACAGTTGTGATGTTCCCTGTTCTTTTTGTTAAAGGGATACCTGTGCTTCTTTTTGTCCTTTCCCATGCCAGACAGAGTTCAGAATCATATTCGGCAGATAACTAAATGATTTGCAGATTGGGTCCACATGGTTTTTTTTTTCCTTTTTTCATTTTTGTGATGTAGCTGAAATGTCAAATACTCCATAAGATAGTTTAGCCAAATCTAGCTGGAAACAGGAGATGGAAGTAAAAAAGTTTAAGTATCCTTGACATTTTTGGCTACATGCTATAACCCAATAGAAGGATCTGGCGATTTTCAACTTTTTTTTTGAAGTATGGTAACTGGAAAATTAACAAAACACATATTTTAAGCTATTTTTTTAAAAAATTAACCAACTCACTAAATTTGGTCAGAAAAAACGCTGGAAATCAATTTGGGATGCTGTTTTCTACGTGTTTGAAAGTAAAACATGGTTCTCCAAGTTGTTCCCCAACACAGTTCCAACTGTAATGTTGTAACTTGTAAACCAAAATAACATAAATAATAAAATACTTTAAATGTGACAAACTAACATAAATAATAATAAAATTCTAAAAAGTAGCCCTTTTGCAGAATTAACCTGACAATTATCCTACTTAAATTTATCAGCTTAATTATATCAGCTTAATTATTAGAGGGAAATGTTTTAAATATTTCAAACCCCACTATATATATACTGGCCACAGACAAGAACCTATGGTCTAAACATGATGAATTGAACCTTTTTTTTTCCTCAAAATATGGTAACTTTGGCCTTTTTTTCCCAAATAAATCCTTTGCACAGTTTACAGCCCCCCCCTTTTTTGAAGCAAGTGGGAAAAAAATTGCCACAGAAAAAAACCCTGGAGCTAAATGCAAGCTACAGAAATTGAAAAAAAATGAGTTCCATTTCAACAATTCTTGTTATTTGCAACCAAACAAAAGGGAAAAAAAAATCTGATTCTAGCCACAACATATGAAAGTCATGATAATTCCAACCTAATGAAATATAAGAATACTGCAACCATTATTGTCAAATAGCAACAGAAATGCAAACTTCACCAAGCACATGAAGAATTGCACAGCCACATTGACTGATTCTCATTGCAACAGACATAGAAGTTTACCTTCAGAGTTTCAATTGAAATCATATCATGTTCAGCTTCAACATCAGATTCAGTCCTACTGGTCCTATTTGTAGACATTTCAGACACCAAATTCCTGCCTTGGGACTCAGATCTGCTACAATTGCATATGTGCCTTGCAGGTGGGAAGAGAATTCTCATTGGGAACTGGAGTCTCTGTCATTACTGCAGAATTCACAGGCGCCCATTGCTTCTGCTCTAAGAACTGCGGTGTGTACCAAGCTTAAAAGCTTATTAGAACTGAATCTTACACTTAAATCTCGAGAACAGAATGATTTAAGACTCTGACCAAAAAACTCAGGATATCCATACCCTGCAAAGAAACATGTATCTGAATCACACTTGCAACACTAAAAAATGTCCTATTCTTCTCCTTTTTGCTGGCAAACAAAGCAAGTAAGATCTATTGCCTTAAGGATAAACTTGCTGTAGTGTCCTGCCATGCTTGTGACAGTCCTGTCCCCTAGGCTTTCAAAAGAGAGAACCATCTCATCCAACCTTTCCATCAGTCCTAATGTCAAGGTGCCTGCATTCTTTACTTATCAGTCAGATGAAGTAGAGAAACCCAAACCCCTCATCTGAAGGGGTGTTTGTGTTGAATCACAAGATATCAATACAAACAATATCTTGTTTCATGACTGGGAAGACCTTCAAGCTGCTGCTGACCATGCAAGATTTCGACTGATGTTAACTATACAGCAGGGCTGAGCTCCCGTTCAATCTCTTCCAATGAACGACCCTTGGTTTCAACCACATTGTTGGAGATATAGAGAACAGCCAATGCGCACACAGCTGAGAACCCCAAGTATACCCTGCTCACACCAAATCTCTTCACCACGTTCAAGAACAAGAGTCCAATCATGAAGTTCGAGATCTGCACCCAAACACCCACTTTGTCAATCCGGGGGTGCTTTTCCTTGTTACATTTAGTCAAGAAATAGTGACAGCTCCCAAGCCAAGGCCCAGTAACTAGTGGTTGAATCACTTGAAGCAACCCCAATACTACCTCCACTTTACACACTGGCACCTAAATTGAAGATTCACTGCAGTACTCATGTGAGAAGTCAAGTCTAAGGTACCCAATGGACTCCAAGAGAAAGGGCCACAGCCTTTGCACGGATTCTGGAGGCAAAGATCTCAGGCAACAAAAGACCAGGCACTGGACCTGCTCCCAAAGAGAATGCTAGCACATATCTGCACCACACAAGCATCCATAATCATCACTGTGCTTCCAATGAGACTTCACATCAGCCCTACAGAGTAATTTACTTAGCAGTGCAAGGGATGGGATCATGAGCAGAACTCACGATACTGTTCCAAGAACAGCCAAAGTGCCGGAATAAGCCTCCAAGGAGGGCCATGATAAGGCCAATGCTAGCAACAGCATTGAAGCTGCCTGCATTATCCCTCCCACCAATTAGAATCATCAGTTACTGCTCCTCACCTGTTTTGGTTGTCAGGGGATCGTTATGCGACTATATCACTTGCAAATGGTGTCTGAAAATCCATGCCCAGGTTTTGGAGTTAACCATCTTGAGCATGAATTCAACATAGCAAGAGTCCAGAGGGAATTGAAAGCATCTGATGCAAAACAAAACATCTCGAGAGATATACCATCCCAGTGAAACTGGTAATCAAGAGTTTCTTGCGGCCCTGTTTGTCCATCAGTGATGATGCAACTGCTGTGCCTGCACAAATCACCACCCATTGCGAACATGACAAGATGATGCAAAGAAAGACATGGAACAGTGACATATACAATGAATAAAAGCTACAACCATCTGAAAAAACACACGTTGATAACTCTTGCCATGATGGTGGCCACCTTATATCAAGAAATTGAGAACCTATAAATGAATAAATGAATGTAAAGATAAATGAATGGTGGAACCTTTTGAGGTGTCTGGAATCAACAGAAGAGAACAACCCAAGAGCGAGCACTAATATGGATACAGGACAAAGCTTGGATCTTGCAAAAATTATGGACTTTTTATATCTGTTCACTCAAAAATCCATGCACCAAGATTCTCTTCTTGCTCAAGAACAGATTCATTGATCTCTTTCAATAACTTCCTTGAGGCACCAACGTAAGAGAACACTTTCTGGACTTCACAATGAGCCTAAAACTCAGCTATTCAACTCAGATGCCCAACTCATGAGGAGGAGGTTTGTAGACCATAATACCAAAAAGAAGCTGAAGTGAGTGTGGAGGATGGTACCAATAACATTGGCAGCCCCAACAAGGGCACTGGCTGCAACATCAGAAGCAATGCCAGCACTCCGGAACACATTGGTTGAGAAGTAGACAACGGCATTGATGCCAGCAAACTGCTGAAACAGAAATAGGGACATTCCAACCCCCACCACTGTCCCCAAACCCACACATTAGGGAGCAACCTCAAGACCTGCAAAGACCAGAGCAGATAGACTTCTGCAAACAGAATTCATCAATAGAAACTGGCAAGAAAAAAGGCATTGGTACTTCTGTAATGGGGTCCAGAGACTCCCCCACCTTTACGATAACGTCTGCTGAAAAGGTCACCCCAACCAGCATCCTCAGATGCTCCAGCATCACTGTTGCTTTCCTTCAAATCTGCCAAAGCACTCTCCAGCTTTGCTGTTCCCCAAAGTCGTCTTGCAGATGTCTCGGCCTCTGCTATCCTTCCTTGCTGCAAAACATGTCAAGTAGTCAACACTTGCAAATCATTATGTATTTCTGAAGTCACATATAATAACTAACTGCACAGAGTTCTCTGCAAATAATCTGGCTGGCGATCAGAGCTCTCCCATACTGAGATTGCCCCAATTTACAACTGAGCAGGCACATTCCAGGTGATATGCATTAACCCACCTTGTAAAGCCAACGAGGGCTTTCTGGAGAGTAAACCATGCCCAAAAATAGCAGGACAGTTGGAATAGTTGCGATTACAAACATGCTACGCCACCTGCAATACCCCACAGAAATAAAACTGCCAGCATTAGACCTTGGTAAAATTCAAAGAATAGTGTACATGGAACAGTCTCACTGCATGCAAGGGAAGATTTGAAATCAACCTACAACTTGCACAAAGTGCATGCCTCTATTCTCACATATTGGATCATAGTGGTTTGATTCCATACCAAGCAGGATTGCTAACCAGAGGTAGGCCAGCCAAAAGGGCTAACAAGATGCCCACACATATAGACAGTTGGTTTACAGATCCTAGAGCTCCACGAATCTCTGTAGGGGAGACCTGCAATGGTGAACACAACATGTCTAATCTCAGTGGCTACATACATTCAAGCATGGTTGAAATCAACATCTCTAGTCCAAACATCAAAACAGAAATGTCTATCTTCATAAGTACTGAGAACATCGTGATACTTGCAATTTATGTCAACGGAAAATTTTAGGGAGATGACTCAATGACAAGGTTATAGAGATCTCAGATTCTAACAGGATGTCAGCACACAGGGAAACCAAATCCTAAAGAACAGTGAGAACAAAACAATACCAAGAACAAAACTAAGGAGCATTAGAGTTTTGAGTAACTCTAAAAAACTGGAAAGCTCCTGCACACTTAGCAGCACATGAAGGTGCACCACATCCCCTTCAGTAACTGCTCTCAATTCACACAGAAATCATGGATGGATCAGCTAGAACCATGATTCACCTCAGAGATGTACAGTGGTACTACGCCAGATGAAACACCAATGCCAAAACCCACCAAGATTCGACCTATAACCATAGCCTGAAAACCAGCAGCATTCGCACTGCTCCACACAGATTTCAGACAGACCAGTCAGCTGATAAAACAGCACAGCGTGCGATTGAAAATTGCCACAATAACCCAATTCTTCAGTGTCACACCATGATATAGCAAGAAGAATGAAGATCATTAACAATGCTCCATAATAGCATTCTTGTGCCAATCGTCTGGTTGCAAAACCTCAGTGACCTTTGGGGAAGCTGATGAGTGAATAATCACATTGCCAATCTTGATCTGAGATTATACAATCGCAATAACCAATGCAAAGCTGCTCCAGTAACAACCTTAACCCAGTTGGTTATCACCCATTGTGGTGACTGCTCTTAAAATGGTGCTGTACTTAAGCCCTAACTTCATTGTTGGGAGCTCCCATGACTAGGGGACACTATGGAATAAGAAGAATAAAGCAAATACCTGAGAAGGGTGCCAATGAGGAGAGGAATGACATCCAGTTGGAATGTGCGTCGGCACCCTATTTTGTCGGCCAGTGAGCCTCCAGTGAATGAACCCACAGTAGCACCAGCTAATGTGGAACTCACCACCCATCCTAAGGCAAACAGAGAACATGTTTCAGAACAGCAAAAAATAAGACAAAGTCAAGGAAGAAATCTTCTCTGACACAACCTAAGTCAGAGATTTCAACCAGATCTCATCCTCCCTTTTTTGAGAAACAGATTCAGTTCACCCAAGTCTTTTGGAAGTTTGTGAAGGTGTGCCACCAAATACCTTGAAGGATGGGATCTGCTGCAAAACCAAGATCTTTTGCAATGTATTCAAGTGCTCCATTGACCACTCTGCATCACAAAACAAATTCTGTTCATTGCAGAAAAGGGAAGGCAATTGCAGCAGAGCTATGGAGGAGCGAGTGATCAATTGAGACACAAAAGCAGGAATAAGATCTTATTGGAAAACTGAGAAGAAATTTGAATATGAGCAGCAGGGTTTTCACTACGGCAGTTGTGAGGGACATGGAGAGAAGGGTAAATGTTTCATGAGAAAAGATTTCAATACCCAAGATGGTAGCCGAACAGAATAGCTCCCATACAAGCAACACCAACAGCTGGTAGCACAATTCCTCCAGATGAAGACCCTGTCTGTTTTGTGGCCACCAATTCGTCCAACTCCCCATCTGCAAGTCCAATTCAACACACAAACAGAAATGCTACATAGAAATCAGAACATTCACCTGCACAAAGCTCGGAGAGGCATACTACACCAATGGTACTGAAGGAGGGCCATAACAGAGAAGGCTCTTTTTGAAGCTGAAATGTACAAGACTCTTAGAATCCATAGCAGAGGCTGGTCACCTGTAGCAAAATGGAAGAAACAAGTAGGTAGTGAAAAAATAAGCAATACAACACTAGTTTTCACAGGTCTGAGATTTTTTGCACACACATTCTTTGATCTTGAGCTAGCCCAAACCCAGTCTTTTCCATAACAAATATTTCTTCAGCTCTACTTGATGAAATCTCTCTGCAGTGGAGAAGAAATCAATCCATGCCTGGAAAGGATGGATTTTGTAAGCACCTCTCTCTCTCTCTCCCCAGAGAAGATCAACGTCTTCTTCCTCAACAAAGTGACATGTGTTCTTATGCTAGTTCTCTGCAGATCAAGCTCCTCTCATCACAAAGGAGAGCATTCCTAGATTTGAGAGATGCTTCTCCAATTGCAATGGAACAACTCCAGCGGATACTTGGGTCTCCTGCAATCCAAAGACCCTGTCTCCAAAGACACTCGTGCAGAAAGGTATGGAAACTCTTGTGGCAGTTGAGAGAACACAGAACCCAAGCAGAGAAACTGAGGAGCAGATGCAAAAAGAAGAGGGATTTCCAAGAAAGGAAAGACAGACATGAGAGAGACGAGGAGGGAACAGACCAGCAGCTTGTGAGCGAATGGAAGAAGAGAGGAGGCGCTTGTGCGTCTGGCGTGCACCCAAACTCCTCTTCACTCCCATCTCGATTCCCCGTAACGAGGACGACGACGACGACGACAAGGCACGACGAGATTGTGCCACTACGCTCCTGTGTCTAAACGCTTGCGACGACTGCTGCAGTGTTGAAGAAGAAGCGCTGCTTGTTCTTCTAATGTCCCATGCTGCTTCTGCTGCAACAGTAACACCACTGGTGGCGGTCGCGCAAGGAGCTGCTCCTCGCCTTCCTGGCACCACTGCCGTCGCCGCACTCGACACCACGGCTACCAGCATTGCTGCGCTTCCGCGTCTCCTTGTTCTGCTCCTCCTCCTTCAACAGGCAAGAAACGTCTCCCCAAAGAGACACACCCAGGCTACCAAACACTACAAATCTCTCCACATACTCGAGCAACCCCGAAGACCGATCCCGGTTGTGCACCAAGAAACTCCAGCGGGAAAACGATCGCAGTGAGCGAGAAGAGAGAGAAACAGATCGATTTCCGCTCGATCTCAGAAAGAAAAGGGTTCAAAATTTCCGAGGGGAGCAGCAACAAGCAAGCTCGATCCCAGCAGAGACAAATGGATCTCCAGGTATCTATCGTAAGAATCCAAAAAACAAGGGGAAGCTCGATCGGGGGACTCAATAGATACAAAATCACGAGTGAGCAAGAAAGCAAGCAACAAGAACGATCCACGGATCTGCTCAAATCCCCGAACGAGAAAAGAAGCGAGAAAAAGAAAAACCCTCGATTCTTAGCTAGAGGCTAAGAAACTCAAGCAAACAAAAAAAGACCGTGAGCTTGGGAAGGAAAACAAGAAACAACACAACCAAAATCCTTCTCCCAAAAGCTAAACACACGCTTCAGATAGATCCTTGAGAAACTCTGAAGCCCTGATCTGTTTTCTTCACTGCAGAGAAAAAATGGCAACAGGTTTGCAACACACACTAAAAAACAAAAGAACAGAAACAACAGCGTCGAGTCGAGAGCGGAGAGTGCAGCGTTGGTCGATTGTTGCATGCAAACGAGAGCGTGTAAGAGAGATGGAGAGAGAGAGAGCACACAAAAAGAGGGGAGGGGAATCTAATGGCGTGGATTGTGATGAAGAAAGTGGGGACCAAACTGGCGTCAGAAAAGTTGTCCCAAGTGAGAGAGGGAGGGGCGGGGGCGGAAGGACGGAGGAAAGAAGGGATGGAAGTCAGGGTGGTCCCTACAACAACCAAAAAAAACTCTTATTGGCTGAACTTCTTCTCAGCTCGTGTTTTTTTCTTTGAAAGAGACTGAAAAATTCATAGTGGCAGTAAGAGCACATGCACTGCAGACGCAAGAAACGAAGCAAAGGTACAACAAAAACTCTCTCTCAATTTGGGAAAATTGGGGATGTGATTTTTGTTGTTGGTTGTCAATTTTTTTAATTTTAGATTCTTTTTTTTTGTTTGTTCTTTTCTTTTCTTTTTTTATGGCAATTGGTTTTCTCATGATTGATTGATGTGGGTTAATTTTGTGTGAGCTTTTTGGGTTCCATTTCATCGTGAAGAAGCCCAGTGAATTTTTTTCTGATAGATTTTTGTGGATTTTTCAACAAAACATTTTGGGAAGTTTTGGAACTTTTTGGTTTCCTGATTTTAAATTGACTAATTTTGCTCATTTTTTCAAAAAAAAATTATCAAAAAATTGAAAAACAGATTTTTCAAATTTTAAAAAAAATGCGCCAACAAAGAAAAACACTATGATTATGTTTTTTCTTCATAAACTATTGTTATTTTCAATTTTTTAATTTGCCATTTTGATGTCAAATGAATGGTGATTGTCCATAACAAGATGGAATGACTAACTCTTTTACATACATAACTTTATGAAGTGAAAATATTCAGGTATGCTTTTATATTTCTAATAACCGAGTTTCAATTGTCGGGGAAATTTACAAAACAAAATTCAGGAAACTAGAGAATATGGTGAGGGAAAAACCTCAAAATCGTCATTGGAAACTTGAGTTTGTTAAAATTGATGAATTTTTTTTTTAACCTCTTGCTGATTAGGTACCTAGCAAATAAGTACCTATAAGTTTGGATTTTTTCAGCCATTTTCATAGAAATATATATATTACCAAAATGCCTAAATATTCTAGATTTCCAAAATAACAGTTACCCTTTACTCCAACCCCCAAATTCCACGGTTTTTTTTCTTGGGGGGGGGGATTGCTAAAAATGATAAAATTACCAAACTTTCCAAACCAAAATTTAATTTTTTAAAGAATTTATATTATATTATTATTATTATTATATATATAAAACCATGCCCCCAACAACTTTCATCAATATGATTCAATAGGATACAGGGAAATGTGAAAACTACTGAGATGTTTGTGTTGAATTTTGTATTGGGTGAGTAAGTTGTGAGCTTTTTTTCCATTTTACATCTAATCTCAGCCATCCATAGTTGACCGAAAATGATCTGGTCCTAAAACAATGAGGCCCATAGCCTGCTTTTGCAATTTAATTTGAATGATATATCATGAGTTCTCTCTCATGATATCAACTCTCAACCCAAATTTGCATCTATGTAAAGAATGAACAATTGGATTAAGTGCATTTCTTGTCCATTCAAGTATGTCCTTCAAAGAGTTTGCTGCAAAAAAAAATGCCTAATTGCAGAATGACCATGACACTGCCATTTACAATCAAGCAAGGGGTTAGAGAGGGTTGATGGGGTTGCCACTTGGCCCTTACATCTTCCTCCTCATTGTAGGAGAGATTACAAACATCATGCTTAAACAAGTTTCTGTGGACAAAGTTTTTAGAGGTGTTATTATGCCAAGAGGAAAAAGAGAGCAAAACCCTAAACCCTAAACCCAATTTGCAAATGATGCATCTTTATTCCTTGCAGCGAAGGATGACAATGTAAACAGCACAGCGGCTCTCCTTAACCATTCCTTGTTAGTCTCAAGTCTTGGACTTAATTGGGAAAAAGCCTAGCTTATCGGCCTGGGACCTTGAGCTTCAAACCAAACTGGTTAAGAAATCATAGGTGAAAGTGGGCAGCTGAGGGCAAGCTCTCAAAGCTATTGGGAACAGCTTTTGGGCTAAACCTAGAGGTCTGGGATGTGGACTCATTCCTTGTTGAAAATAATGAGAAAAAAACTAAAGGTCTTGGAGCTTTTTCATCTCCCACTTGCAGGCAAAATTGTCATTGTTAACTTTGTACTTGGTTCTTTCTTTGGATTTTTACTACAATCTAGGTAGGATCGAGAAAACCTCGTTGTAAGTGCAAGGCAATGCTATGAAATTGTTCGTGGTGTGGACAAGACCACACCACTTGTCCACACCACAAGAGGGCAAGGGTTAGTTGGATAAATTGTTCTGCAAGTGTGAGATAGATGAGTCAAGCCTTATAAACCCAAAAAAAAGCTCTAAAACAACTTTAAAACAAATGAGTTTTGCTAGCACTTGAACCTTGGACAACCAACTTCAAGATTATGCTCAAAGCATCCCATGAGCAAAGCTCGTCTCTCTAAGCAAAAGTAGTGAATGTCAAACATGCAATGGACTTTAGTTCAAGAGCACATTTCCTCGTTAGGCTCAAGAGTTTGGAAAAATATTTCCAGGGCATGGAAATGTACAAGTAAATCAATTCAACCTAACCCCTCTAGTTTGGCTAAGGCTATATGTAATGTGAGGCTTTGGTGGTTGACAAGCTTTCATGGACAAGAATTTGTAATTTCCATACCAAGAGCTAAGTAGTTTCATTGAACGGGTTTACAAACAATTGGAGACTTATGGAACCCTGGTACCAAGGCCTTTAAAACCTGGGCTAAGGCCAAAAGCATGTGCCAACTTGAATACAACAAATTTAGTGTATGAAGGAAGCCAATTGAAAAGCTACTTGATCAAAATAGGAAGATGAATTTTTAACTTCCACACAACAAACAATTAGTGGCAAACAAAGGGCACTTAGGAACAGACCCAAGGTTTAAGGACATGGTAAAAAGTGTGAATCTCTACAGCGAAAAAAGGTCAAAACCCTTTAACCTCTTTCATGGCCGCTTAAAAGACCTAGGGCAACGGGTATGGGCAGATGGCAAACCATTGTTCAACTACATTACTAAGAGAGGTCATTGCCTGCTCAATTCTAGAGGAGTCTTACTCTGAAAATAAAACCCATGACAAATGGCCTAACCTTCTAACTTCTCACCCCAAATTTCGAAGTCAAGGGGATGTATGGAGGAAGAATTGAACTAGAAGGAATGATGGTTTCCTTTGGGACCTCTTTCACAAAGCCATAGTTGTGAATGCATGGAGAGCTTGCAGGAATGATGGTTTCCTTTTAGCCCTCTTTCACAAAGCAATAGTTGTAAATGCATGGAGAGCTAGAGCCTACAAGGATGTAGATGCAACATGTCTGGTGTGTGACTTGGAAGCCTTAGAGACATTCATGTATAGATTTTATGAATGCCCCAAGGCACAATTGACCAACTTTGGTATCTAACACACATTCAAGGCAACATGAAGAGGCTAGACATTATGCAATACATCTTCAAATCAAAAAAAAAAAAAAACTCCCAAAGGCTTACAAGATCTTCACACCAATCTGTACCTTGTTAACAGATGTGGTGGTTCGGAGTATACAGAATGAGCAAAACCAAATGGATCTTCAAAAGTCAGGCTTGATCTAACCTTAATTGTGGCCACATGATCATGAACAATATAAATGCCTATGGTAGAGTCGAGTGGAATAAAAACCTCTTCAAATTGAGTAGAACTTAAATTCATTGAGGTAGAACTCATGGAAACCTTTGTTAAATAGGGGTGCCCCCATTATATACCTTGTGTGCCAGAGACAATCATAGAATTAGATGACCTCCCAAGTGAGCAAGTTGGTTAACTCGATAGATTGAGTTGTGCTTGACTGTGCACTGTGGCTGGGGTGGGTGCCCCCGCCCCCTATGATGTGTTCTGTTCCTTCTTTGCAATGGATTTTTAAAATATTAATATATAAATAAAGTTGTTTGCAAGTGCACATTGGGACGTGGGAGTTTTTCTTGGGGGGGGGGGGGGGGAGGGGCAAA
>Ga0116227_10006689_pt1 | contig 23163 bp, 13 predicted proteins | sample S1TSphgellanicum_FD_89693 | JGI IMG/M metagenome (GOLD analysis project Ga0116227, IMG submission 89693) | Host-associated microbial communities from peat moss isolated from Minnesota, USA - S1T2_Fb - Sphagnum magellanicum MG | ecosystem: Host-associated > Plants > Peat moss > Unclassified...
AAATAAAAAATGAAATGTGTGATGTAGATAGAGGGATAAAAAAAATAAATTTTATGTTTTGGGTGGGGGGGGGGGGGGTTGTTATTTTCCATTTCAAGTTTGTGGTTATTCATATTTTAAAGCAAAATTGATCAAACTTACAAGTTTTAAAACATCTCAAATTTCTTGTTGCCAGGTGGCAAAAATTCACCACAAACAAAATCCTAACTATAACATCTCAAAGGCATCACCTAAGTTGAAGAAAAAATCAAATATGAAAATAATGAGGAGACAATTATCCAATGTGAAATTTTTGAAAAATTGTAAAAATCAAATAACAACAAAAATTTCAAAACAAAAAGATGTGTTATAAATATTAGAAACTCATGAACTAGTAACCGCATTTTATGAAACAAAATTGACATGGGAAGGTAAAATATCTTTCCTAAATAATTCATGCGATTCAAGATTAAAATACATGTTTTAAATTAATATCATGGTTACAATTTATCCATAATATAAATTGACCATTTGATGATAAGTTGTTTTTATTGAAAACATTAATTTTTTCAAAGTTCTTCACCAAAACATATCAATGGTGCGTTCATGCAATTTTTTCTTACCACTCTTAGGTGCAATAAGGTTATTTCTAAAGTTGATTATTTTTTCAATAATTTGGTGTTGCTTTGAAATGAGGCAATTAGGTGTCATTGATGACCACAATGACATGTTTCATTATGGTATTTGCTTGATGCCACCATTGATTAATCAAATCATAGAATTTGATTCGTCTTCCTCTCTCAAGAGGACACTAGTCAATTTGCTGAGTTCATATTATTTACCAACAAATTTCAACTTTTTTTTTTGCATGTGTTTAGGGTTAATTGCATCATTGCATTATGTATCGTTGCAAATCCATGATTTGTTGCCACCATTTCCACAAGCAATTTTAGACATACATCCATCCCCTTCATTGAATGAAAGTTTAAAATAGTAATCTATGGATCTATTTGGGTTGTGAAATGGTTAAGAAACTGAAACACTACAAACCTTGCCAAAGACAAAGGGATCAATCTATAGCATTGTGAAATGGAATGGTTTAGTAGCTAGGTTCCTTTTTCACCTCCAAGATATTTGAGTTAAAACCACTACAATGGTGAAAGCATTCTATTGGGAGAAGGGGTTCAAGGGCTATTTGTCTTAGTTTGAATTAAAAAATTTAATTTTTTCCTTCAAAATTTTCAACTGATTAATGTGGGTTCAAATATACAATAATGAGTGAAGATTTACCTGAGATTTTGTCATTTTGGACAAATTCCACATATATGTCCTTGCAAAGAAAATCTTGGCCTCCACATTGTTCCAATTTTCGTTTTTGGATTATATTCATTTCTGTCTTCCTCACCTTGTTTGGCTTTCACCATCTTCTTTTTTAGTGATTCTATTGGAATGTGAATAGTGACAACATGAACATCCTCTTCTTGCTTGTCTTGGAAATTAGAAACTTCCTGAGTAACTGACTTCCTCATCAAAACTAAATTCTCTACTCTTTCCACGCCCTTGCCAAGTGGAAAAGTAACACATGAGGAGATTAGCCATCATAAGTACAAACACTTGAAAAGGTGAGTTGAAATGTCAAAATCCATTTGACATAACCTTATGATCATGCAAAACTCCAAATCCTTTACATTTCAAGTAATGTGAAAATATTTTCATAGTTTGCAAGGAAAAACAATCAACATGAAAAAAAGAATAGAGCAGAATGGGAAAAGATGAATTGGAAACAGGGAAAAAACAAGCTGCATATGATTCCATTTGGCTGCTGATGTAAATTTCATCCAAAAAAAAAATCCTTAGCCTCTTTTCCTCTTAATCTCTTCTACGTACATGGTATATCTGTGAGCATAAAATTGGCCCAAAGGGTAAGTATTCATTTTCACTCTTTGGGTCAGTACAGAGCCAGAAAGTCATAAATTAAATTAAAAAAACCTCTTTCCAGTTTTAAGGAAATTTTTTCCTTGACTCATTCTGTCACATACTTGGGCCTGATTTTACTGTTAAAGTCAATGAGATTGCTCAATTTTGGTCCAACCTTCAACTTGAGCCATAAATTGGACCTCAATCTGTAAAGTCATTGAGACTGATCTCAATCACTGCATCAATAGGATTACTCAATCTTCGACTGGACTCCCGTAAAATTGAGCCTCAATGAATTTACACATCAAGGTCGTCTCCATCAAATTGCTTTTCAAACATGTTAACACACATCACAGATATCCATGAATTCAGCAGATTTTGAGGCCCAGCATCCACAATTTCACCCAATTACAACTTCAAACCAGGAAATGGGCTAAAGAAATAACAAGGTTTGTCACACATATTCCAAAAATTTGAGCCAAAATTGTTGGGACCATCACTGAGTGTAAAAAATGTGTGTGAATCTTCACCATTACTAGTAAAGCAATCATTAAATATTTTCAAATCATGTAAGTATAAAAACAGACTTCAACCTTTGTCACCAAATCTTTACCTCACATCCTCCTAAAGGTCTTAGGAGTAAAAGCAGGTTTACATTGAAGATAACTCCATTGCCCAACTTACAATACAACTTTTTATCTTATCTCATCTATATTTCCATTATCTTAGCTTTTTCAGGTTATTTCATCACATTCTATTATGAGAGATAACTAAACAGAGAAGAAAGAATTGACAATATTATAAAAACTTCCAACATTTCACAACACAAATTTTCTCAAATTAACTATTTCACCCACTTTCTGTTCTTGAAGCAATATCAAATTCCTTTTCCTCACTTTCCCAACTTTATCAATTGTCCGCCACATTTGGGCACTGAGGGAACTGGAAAAAAACAACTTTCCACGAGCGATATTTAATGCAACTCACCTGTACCGGCTCCAACTATTATCATCACTGGAATTTCAACTTCTCAACTTTAACAACTTCAACTATTATTTTCCTACATTCAAATTCTGAACATTCACAAATAACCTTCATTTTCATCTTCATTTTCATCCATTCTCCCAATATATGAAATTCACTCCGTTTTACTTCATTCTAACAAACAAAAATTGACTACTGGTAAACTTGGCTGCAAATTAAGATACTCCTACATGAAGAAGTCTCAACTACATACCTTCATGATATCTCATTGCACATATTTAGCTAGGTTTCAAGCTCATCTCATTGCTGTCTCATTTAGCCAGTGTTCTAAGCTGTAGATTCATTATCTAGTGTATACCCTATCAACAGTGGGTTTAGGATAACACGACAACAATCTGGCAAACAATTATAGAAAGTCATTGTTTTAATGTTGAGTCTGAATGCTCAAAACAAACACAAAGATACGCAAACAGTCATGATATCATCAAGTGCCCACCAGTCAAGTGCATACCTCGTAAGTAAAAACTAAAAACCTTTCTGACATGGAAAATGGACAAGCTACTTAGCAAGAAAGAACAGTGACCAATAGGGTTGCAAGAACATCAAAGTTGCAACCCCACTGGAGTGGAACAGCATAACAAACAAAAACAGAACTCACACATTAAAGGAAATGCAACATGTTGAAGATTCTCATCTACCTGCAAAAGCTAAACCGAGTCTGTTACACTAGCATTGCAGTGACACTGGAACATCTACAGCTTATAGACCATCTCCATATTTCAGACCTTTCCATCATTTGACAGTGGGGATGCTCGCCGATCTGATCCCTTCCCCTGCAGCATATCAACCCCAATTCTAAATCAATAACCATGAGCAAATCAACCCACAGAACTTTCAACAAGACTGAATGCCACTGTTCCTTTAGAAAACAACTTCAAGACAAACCAAACACAAACTTGCACCCCACAAGTTATAGTTCTTCATAGTTCCAGCCTGGAATAAACAGATACTTCTGCTGCACTATGAATGTGCCAACCATCAAGCCAACAACTGGAACCTTTCATTATGAAAGTGGTTCCTAGTTTCAGAAATAAATAATCTCAAGCGTACATTGGCTGCCACTACAGTATATCCCCTCTCAGGACTTTGGCTACGGCTTTGGTGTCCAGTGGGTAAGCTCCTCTCCGCTACCTTCTGCAGCCACAAATAACTCTGAACACTTGAGACTCTTCTACACATTGTTTGCTGAGAAAACCTTAAGTGATATAAGGACAACACCAGGAATATGAGTTCACAAGCAAGGTCACAGGATTCCTGAGAAGACACGGCACCATTTTCAGAGATGAAAACCATAGGACTTACAGAAGGAGATCGGGAATTGTCTGCACTAACACTCCTGCTACGGTCCTTCAAAGGAGATGCCTGTAGCAAGCACTCAGTTCAATTGCATGAGCACCCTCATTCATGGGACACTTTCAGCACAATTAAGCATCAAGTCTCACACTCAGAGCGAAACTTGACAAAGATCACAAGAAAGAAGTGATGAAAAGAGTCTGTGCAATCATACCGAATGTTGTATAGGCGATCGCGAGGGAGACCTAATACACATGTCCAGCCAGTGATAGTGGGAACATGAAGCACATACCAATACCAGAGAACTTCACATACAAAAGAAACCGATGCAACAAAAGTATTGCTGGCGAAACACAGAAAAAATGGAACATAAGTGCATCTATAAAATCCACAATAACACTTTATTGGAGATTACAGAGTGTACAAGCTAAAAGTCAAGTGAAATGGACTGATGTTTACCTTGTGGCTGAGCGAATAGAGTGTGACCGAGACCGTGAGGGAGGTGAGCGAGAACGAGGAGAAATGGATCTAGATGGTGACCGACTGCGTGCAGACTTGCTGCGTGACCGGCTGCACAAACATTGAGGACCTTAGAGACTGAAATACATACTTCGCAATTGATAATTAATCAATAACTAAAGTTATGATTATATAATGGGTTGGATTGCTACAGGTTAAAAACATCACACCTGGGACTTCGTGATGCACTCTTTCGTGATCCATATCCCTTATCTTCTTTCACCTGGAGACCAACTATAGTTAGCAATACTGCAAGATATCAATGATTAGCATTGGGAAGTATATAGGTACCAGCATCTGACTATTCCAGAAGGGAGTCTTACATCCACAAACATACATACCCGGATAAATGATCGTGAAAAGGGATTCCGAAATTCTGAATCATCCAGCTTCCTGATCTGCATAGCATTTGATGCTTGTGAGAAAAAGATGCTGGGAAAAAATCAGCAACACCCATTAAAAAAAAAACTCTGCAAATGTATTCATACTAGGAACAAGCACTTCCCCAATTCCAGGATGAAGAAAAGCCAGAGAAGAAGAATGCAAAACATACTGCATATTTCATATCGTCATAGTTGGTGAAATCCACAATACCCATTGTGCCAGCTGCAAAACCCAAAAAGCAAAAGATTCTCCAGAGCTTAAATTACTGATACAACCTATTCAAATGGCCAGCCAGATCTACCAACATTTATCACTGGCTCTTTCTTATTTGCAACCCACAGCAAGACAGATTATAAACTCACCACTGCCATCTCGGAAAACTTGTGCAAAACACACATCTCCAGCCCTCCGCATGTGGTCCTGTATAAATAGCCATACTGCTTTCAGAGGAACAAGTCCATCACATTAATTGGGGATTTTAATTTTAAGCCAATTCATGACAGCAACAGTAATCAATGACTTCAGCCAACACACCTTCAAGTCCTGCCAAGAAGCTGATGAGGGCAATCCAGTAACAATCACTGCAACAACACAAAAGACAATTAATACTTCCATATTCCACATACTAACTGCTATTCAAAATAAAACAACCCAAACAAAAAGATACCAGGATACCCCTCCAAAAACTAACCTCTATACTCTGAGCGGCGAGAAGCTCCACCAGCACGCCCTCCACTGTCCACACCACCACCGCGGCTGCCACCCCCTGTGCTGGTGTAGCTGTAGCTGCTGTGGCGGTCCACTGATGATGGAGGGCCCCGGCCCCCATGAGCAAGTTCGACCTAAATGATCACATTCAGTGGCATAAAGTCAACTTTTGAAGCTAGTTGCCTTCCAGACATAGCACAGACACCTATGTACACTGCAACTGCTTAAAATTAGGAGCACAACCCAATGTACAGGGCATATAATCTCCATAAGTGCACCATAAAACATGTGAGGAATAAAGAGTCAGAGGTGTGTGAAAAAGGAGTATTGTGGTAGAAACACATGCAATAATTAAGCATATAATACACTCATAAAACATACCCTCAGGCGGTTTTGATCAAAGTTGTACCCATCACGCCCCCGAATTGCATCCTCTGCATCTCGTGCATCCTCAAACTGCCAGAAGCACATGTTAATAGCAACAAAAAGCAGGAACTGGACAAGATATATGTTAAAAAAGAAGAGAAGGTGGGGCAATCAAATATATCTTTCTTGAATGTAAGTTTGCACAATATTGTAGGAGCATGCATCACCACTAATAAGAGGCTTTTGGGTTCTCCCCTTCATGGCGCAAACTAGACATGGGAACAACTAAAGATACAGACATTCTAACATGATCTGAGTCAGACAATAAATAAAGAAGGGGAAAATACCTCAATAAAACAGTAACCAGGAGGCCGTGGAGGTAGCTTCAGATCAATGTCCACAATCCGCCCATACTGCATGAAGCACAGAACAGAACATGTCACTTGACAACTTAAAAAAGAGCGGACAGCATATGATCAAGGCCACCAACCAAACAATATCTTCAGAAGCAGTACTCATCATACTTACACTTTAAGTCAGCTAGAATAAAATGAGGGATGAACCAGATAATTCAGTTGTAGATATTAAAGATCTGACAACCTTCTTGAGAGAATGACCACTTCTTCTAGAATCCACACATTCTATGAACCAGTACGCCCTCACACAGTACCTTGTAAAATAGGTCTTCAATCTCTCGCTCCCGTACATCACCTGGGAGGTTTCCAACATAAATTGTGCGGCTTGCACGGCTGCTCATTGTCAGAGATACGTGGACTCCTTCCTGTCGCCAATAGCCTTCAGACAGGAAAACAGAAGGAGACAAACCCAGCATCCCCACAAACACATTGAGAAAGTGTCATCATTGGATTCATCACACCATAGTCTTTGTGTCTAATGATTATCTCCTACCAAGCGGGGGTATGGTTTAGTGGAAAGCAAGTCTTGAATTTTTCCATTAGCAGACAGCTGCTCTTGCAAAAGCTATGAGGCAAACCAAGAGCGACATATTTGGTCCGAGCGAAGCCCCTCAAGCTCCATCGCTCCCTCCTTTTGCTCCAGGAAGCTCCCGAGCTATGCACGACTAAGACAAGGGCATAATCCCAATATGTTCGACTCTTTTGCTTTTCCACATGGATTCATGTCTCCTTTTTTTTCTTCCCCTTACTCCCCAATGACACACCACTCCCCTCTCCCCCATGCTCACTGACTCAAATACTTGACTTTAAGCTCCCTCCCGCTTTGTCCAAGCTCCTCGCAGCAATCTATAATTATAATGAACAAAGGTTTACACAAGAGTGAGGTGGTGGATGTCCCTCCTTACGTGTGCTACCTCTTCAACGCCGCAAATGTCGAAGCTGGCTGGGCCCTGATTTGTGCACTGCACACAGAAAAAACAGATCATATTCTCTCTACAACTTACAGCTGACAAAGACAACCACTGCAGAAGGCGAAACGTGAAAGAGACAAAGCCAAACGAATACAGTCTTACATTGCACATAATATGCACGATCCCTGCATCAGAAAGTTGTTTGTGCCCCGGGTTACAACTGAAACTTCGAGAGGCATCAAGACAAAGTGGTACAGAAATGAAATCTATCCCAACAGTATTCATTACAAACTTTTTTCTTCTCTTTTTCCCTGGGAAAAATGTAAACAAAGAAACGACAATATGTTTACGATCAACGAGAACAAGGTCCATACAAGAGACATAATCAACTACATCAAGTGAAACCAAGATGTAAAAGTCCACGAGCAAATTAGAGATATCATATGCTAAAGCAAAACCAAGCAGTAGGGTGAGTGTACATACGGCCTTCAATTGTGAGGCAGCGGAGCGTCAACGGCTGGTCCCCGAGCGGCTTTCCGACGAGCAAAACCAACACAGCCAGGCAAGAAAAACCACAAGAAGGTAAATATGTATGTATCGTGAATATGTATCTTGATACTACTGCTCTTCTAAAGAAAGTGGCCGCCAGGAAACAGCAACCGTCTAACAAATAAGACTTCAGTTTTCTGTTCTTTTTCTTGTTTTTCGGTCCGAAGAGCCAGAATATCAGCAGTAGGCAATAAAAAAGCGCGCAGCGAGATCGCTGTCTAAGTAGTTCGCTCAAAGTCAGATGCTCCTCGCACAATCCAAACGCTATGGCAGCAACCACAGCAGAAATGACGAGACATAGCCAGGTTTCGGCTAAAGGCGGCAGCAAGGGAAGGACGACGATACGAATGCCGCAAAGGCTTGCAATCAACGGCCATCTAAACAAACGTTGCGATCTGACGGTCACGGTACCAAGTTCCTAGGGTATCCATAAACGGCGCGATTGCAACAAGATGAATCCGACGGCCAAATGGACAGGATTTCATCTTATTTGACAGTTGGATATCAGTTCCCACAATGGACGGTGATTCCTTCACTCCAGGCCTAGGGTTAGGGTTACGGCTTGAACGCCATCTGGGTTCTCGAATCTCCACTTGACAGCCTCCATTACGTGCAAGGGAAAGGCCTCATCCCCTGGGTCCCAGGCTGATATGGCGGGTATGAACTTGGCGTTGATAATTGATACCTACCTTACCCTAAGGTCAGTTTTGTCGTTAGATAATCCTCAAAATAATGAAATGAAATTATGTGAAAATATGAAGTTGACATTTTGAAAATCATCATAATTATCATAAGCTACACTCTGAATAATTTCACTACTCATATCACATTAGTATAGTAAATAATGGAAATAGATATAATTTCAAAAAATTAAATTAAATTCATTTTTTCAAAATAATAATTATATGTTTTGTCGGTGTGGAAACTAATCCTAGGCTATGATATTCATTAAATGGACTGCCTCCCAAGTTTATTATTTTTATTATTCAACAAATAAACTAAATAATATTTAAATATCCCAAGTTATTATTATTTTTATTTAATGGCCCATTTGTATAAAAATTTTGAAACTTGGAGGGCTCCCCAAAATAACAATTTTTATGTGAAGAGAGAGGGTGCTTCCCCTTTGAGTCACCTATATAGGTCAAAAGGGGAGAACTTTGGGCAAAAGGTATGGGATAGAGGAAGGTGTTATTCGGAACACCCTTGGGGAACATAGTGAGAACTTAAATAACATCATTGGGAACATATGGGAACACACCCAAAAAATCCATCCTCACACCCCCTCCCGAAAGGGAAAAAAAATCTTCTTTGGTTTATGTTCAATCATGTCATTGGTTACATGCATATTATATTCTAAACATGGTCCTCCACGAGGATGTTATATTGTTTGTAATGACCTTGCATCTTGTGATGCAAAATAGGCTTGCACACAAAGGCTCCCTTTACAACCATGGAAAATTATGTTTCATAATTTCCCACCCTATTAGCTTGCCCCCATTATTACATCGAATAAAACCTTATTACCAAGACTTTACTATGTACATTAAAGAAGAATGGTCATTCACTAAACACTTCATGTATTAGTCACTTCCTTTTAATTCAAATCATTTCCTTTGTTTATGGGAATTAAAAATAAAATCAATAGGATTATAACGCACACACTCATCTTTAAATTTCTCAAAACATGTAAAAAAATGAGAAAAATATGCCCCTCTAAAATTTGAATGGTCAAAAATGAGAAAAAACCCTTCATACACATGATAACCCATGAAAGTTTACTTTGCCACCTATAACCAAACAATCATATGTTGACTAACGACTTTACCTAGTTTCATCATTGAGATGAACGAGGAAAACAACAATCAATTTTTTCAAATTAATTGTTCATTTTTAAATATATGGCTAAGATTTAGATTAATCTAAAGTTTGAAAATTATAGGTAATAGGTGTGAAATCATTTCATTCACTAAGCATTTGTGCGAGTTTTTGAGAATTTGTGTGTATGAATTGTTTTTCTTAATTGTTGTGGTTTTAATGTTCCTCGTTGTGGTCTTGGTGTTCCTTTTAATTATCATGGTTAAATGTTCCTTTTGATCATTGTGGTCTTTGTGTTCCTCCTAATCACCATGGTCTCAATGTTTTTCATTAACATTTTCTTATGTTCCTCTTAATCCACATGTTTTTGTTTCCCTCCTAATTGCCATGCTTTTGGTGTTCCTCTTGATCATCATGCTTTCAGTGTTATTCTTAATCATTATGGTTTAATGTTCCTTTTGATTATTGTGTTCTTGGTGTTTTTCATGGGCACCATGATTTTGTGTTCTTTTCAATCACCATGGTTTTGGTGTTCATCTTGATGGTCATATTTTTGTGTTATTAATTATCACTGTGGTATTGTGTTCCTTCTAATCATTATGGTTTTGTGTTCATCTTAATCACCATGGTCTTGTGTTCCTTTTGGTCATCATGGTCTTGTATTTGTTTTGATCCATGTGGTCTTGTGTTTCCTTTTGATTGCCATGATTTTGGTGTTCATTTTAATTGTCATGGTCTAGTGTTCCTCTCAATCGCATTGGTCTTGTGTTCCTTTGCATTCTTTTGTTATTCATATTCACCATGATTTTATGTTTTACAACTCTCTTAGTTACATTTGTCTTTTAGTATGTTTGAAGTTATTATATTTTGCTTCTTCTTGATGCATTTGGTCACTAGAAGGCAATAACCTTACTATTTAATGACTTCGTGCCTATTGCCTAGTCCATGCTTATTATTTAAATTCTTGTTAAAACCCCATTACATAATCCAAGATTCATGCCCTTATATTTGTACATATATTTGTTCACAAGCTTGCCTAAAAATTTTAATGACATTTATCACTTGCCTTTTTTTGTCATGCACACCATTTTCACATGACAAATGGAATTCATTCATATGAATGTTCATCTATGATTCATAGTTAAGTATTAGTTCACTTGTAATTAATAAGCCTTTTAAAAAGTTTCCTTAGCCAATAGGCACATGGAAACTTTTATAAAAACCTCTTTGCATTAAGTTCCCAAAAGGCCTATGTTAAAAACCCCCCATTCCTTTAGTTTATTCAACGTTAGTTTGGAATATGATCTTACATCATAGTTCCATATTATGTTCTTTTCATGTTTACCTTTTTTATATGTTTGTACTTTGTTCTTACACATTTTGTGTTATTGGTTTTAGCCTTTATGTAATCTTGGTTTCTTTATTTTGTATTTTGAATTTAAACTTAAACTTGTCTTTCTGTCATCTATCTTTGTGATTTTCATGCCTATGACACCCTTATAACGATTAGAATTCATGTTATAGCAAATTGTGTTTTAGCACATTTCTCAACAACTTTTTGAACTATTCAATTTGTTGCAATCCTTATATTTGTTGTTATTTTTTATCATTTGTCCTCCTTCTCCTTTCACCTTCCTTCTTTAATTTCTTTTACAATTGTCTTGTACATGTTTTTTTCTTAAATTGTTTCAAAACAAACCCATAAGCAAATGTTCAAAACTTGACTAAAATATTTTCTAACTTATTTTTTTTAGTTATATGCATGAAAATGTGTTCCTTTCCCATCGCCACACATTTAATATAAAAATGGCTATTATTTTATACTAGTTTTTTCCCATGCCCATAATCACACATAAAAATAACATTATATTTGGATACCTTCAGAAAATTAAACACAATTTTTCAAAATTGAGTGTTCAATCATAAGGCATTTTTTAGCATTATTTCCACATGTGCAACCATTCATTGATGTTGGTTTGGATTAAACCAATGTTCAATTACTAAATTATGTTCAATGAGGGATCTCTACCCTACCTTGTCCCCAAAATAAATTGAAATTTTCATAAAATTATAAATATAAATATTTTTTGACTTAAAAATAGATTAATCTATGATGATATAATGGTACATTACAAAATATGTAAGAAACTAGAGTTTGTACAACCTAACAAGAACTCATGTTATATTTTTAAATGTGATACCATATTTATGATGTTGTGTAAAAACATCCAATTTTTTTCAAGCAATTTTACCATTGATGTAGGTGTTAATTCATCTAGGACTTCACACATAACATCATCAATGCATGCCTTATAAACAAGCAATTTATCAATAATAAAATTACAATTTTGAAGGAACATATAATGAATAGTTAATTTCCTATATAGTTGTATTTACAATAAATGTAAGGTCAACTTACATGGTGAAGGACTTTCTCAAAATAAAATGCCTAAAACAAGGTGATAGTCCTGGCCTTACATCTTTAGAATGTTTTGTTCCCTTATTACTATCCCATATTTTGAAATGGTTTCTTGTTTATTAGTTTTACCCTTTGTAAAATATGAAACCAACCTTATCACAAGCTTAAGCATATGTACATTATGAAATGATAAGAGGTGGAAAGACCTTTCAATTATTTTTTAAGAACAAATGATATTTTACACCTACATATAAATGTAATGACTCTTTTTTTATTAAATAATAAAGGTATTTATTTCTAAGTACATATAGGTGTAGATTATAGGCATTTATCACTTACACAATCCCTTATTCATTTAAATAATAAAAGTGACACATTAAATGTCAAAACATTCATATTCCTAAACACCATAATAAAATTATACGTTTCATGGGTTTGAAATCTATGCGAAATTTATTATTTCATAAGTTCATATTATTTAAACATGAACATCGTGCATTATTTAAATATGAAAGTCATGTGCACAACTTTCATGTGTAGACAATATGAATAGACATACAACATTTATGTTTAAACAATACAAGTAATGAACACAATTAATGCAAATAATGTAAGAAGAACTTTTGGGTTTTTTCACTACCACACATTGCAATTAGTTGTCCAATTTGACCACTATTTGACTTATTAGCATCATGCACAAATAGCAAGTGAAATTGTTTTTTAGTTATTTGTGCATAATTTCCACAATGAAAACAATGATTGCTTTGTTCATTAGCATTGGATTTTTCCCCCCATGTTGGATTTATAATAATGCAAAAAATTATGACATAAAAAAAATATTAACCTTCGATTCCTTACAAGAATGGTAATATTATTTAATCATTTTTTAAACAACTTTTCAACTATTAACATCTAGCATAAATTGAATCAAGGTTTGATAACAAGTGGAAAATGTTACTCATAAGCTGCACCTTACACTTACATAAGAAATTATTTTATTTTATTTTTTAATAATTTCAAATTATTGATGTAAAAATTAAGGTAACATTTAATTTTATTTACACGTTGCACTATTAATGGTTATTGATTTTTTTGACATATCTTCAACTATCAACATGGTACATGAATTGAATTATACAATTTTATCATGTTGAAACCATTGCTCATAGGCTGCATTTTACATTTATCATAATTTAATAAAACACATGCAATAATTTATAATGACCTCACATCTATTGAATTATCAACATTGCACATGAATTGAATAACTCATTTTGAATGTGTCAAATCCATTACTAGCTAGATTTTTTTTTGGGTATATTATTATTTTTATAATGATTTAACATTTTTTAGGCTTTTTTTGTTACAAGTTTATGTCTAAGTATTTAAAGATGAATTTTTTAAATTATTTTTTAATTAAAAAATGTTGATATCATATTAATGACATCAATAAATTATTATTATTATTATTATTTTCAATTTTGTGGCAATGATTCATTGAACTTGCATTATTCTCATATGGGTCATTAAATGTTGGAATTTTAAACCACGTGCATCAAATAAGACATTTTTTGGAATGTATTAGATTATTATTTAACCTATTGTTTTTCACCTTATTATAACATAATTTTTAAATATACACATATTTAAACCAACATATATTGTTTATAAACATTTAATATTTAATAAAATTTACTAATAATTTTGTTGAATATATAAATATCATATTTTAAAATAATTAAATTACACCTTTTACCCAACAACTAATATATAATACTTTATACTTTTACTCACATTTGCTTTTTGTTTTTTTAAAGGACCTCGTCGAAATTTTTCCTTGAATTTTAGTTTTTTAAAAAACAATTCCCCAAAAAGAACCATCAATTTGCAAAATTTTGCCACTAAAATTTTTTAAAAAAATATTGTTGACTTGGTGGGGAGGTAATCCAACTATTTAATGCCAAAATATCACCAAATTATGTTTCTTTTATTTTTAAAAAGGTAAAATGTATTGCTACATTTTTTAAAATAATAATATGGAGTGAATTTTTTTCAAAGTTGTGTGAATCATTTTAATTTATTTTTTACTAATTTTAAAACAAATATGATTTTGAAAAAAATGGTTATATATATATTTATTTCTTTATTTAGTTAGTAGCTAAATTTTGCCAATTTAAATGGGGGAAAACATCAACAATGGTTTTTTCCCAAGAAAATCAAAATTTATCAAAAATTTAATTGGTAATTTTCAATGAATATTGAAATTTTTAAAATCATTTTGTAACTCCATAACTCTTTTATAAGCAAATGTGGGTAAAACTACTTATAGGTGATTACAATTTGAATATCATCGCAAAAGCTTTTTACAAAAATTGTCCATAATCATATTAAGGAAAACAAAATTGACAATTTTTCAAAATTGAACATATATTTTATGCAACAAAAATATCTTTGTTAATGATTCAATGAAAGCACTATTGAATTCACATTGAATTGAATCTTATTTATGAAGATTGAAAATGAATTTTTAAAAATGTGTTGATTTTTTATTTTATTCATAACATGTTATTTCAAGTTATGTTTTAAACCCTTCAAATTTCATAGTTACAAATTATTATTTTCATGAATAGATTATTGAATAAGCTTCAAAATAATGTTTTCATTTGTAAAATTTGAATAAATTTTGAACAAAATTAATGTATGTTAAAGTTTTAAACCCTTCAAATTACATAGTTATAAATTATAATTATTTTCCTGAATAGATTAGTGCATAAGCTTCAACATAATGTTTTCATTTGTAGCATTTGAATGAATTTTGAAAAAGGAAATGTATGTTAAAGTTTGAATTTCTTAAATAGTTTCATATTGAAGATAATAAATTTAAACTTTCTTTTTGTTTTGTCAAAGTCTTGAAGTGGTTTGGTGGTGAAAACCTTGGTGCATCTCCATGAAATCTTGGGTTCAAAGATTGATGAATGTGTGCATTAATGTATGTAATGCATATATGCATTAATGTATCATGTATAAATATGGTATACGAAACATGTATGATGATGGTGATCTTCAAAATATTTTGTTAAAAAATCCAAACCAAATGAAAATAATAATAATAATTTGAAATCATGACAAGCCATGAAAAATTTACAATCCATGAATATAAAAAAATGTTAAAATGTTAAAATGTTAAAAACATGTTACATGATGATGTGGCATGTTAATACGTGTCATATTACCTTGGGACCTCATAATGTCCATGTTAATTTTTACAAATTACAAATTACCTAATGCAACATGTCACTACCCAAAACAACTAAAAAACATTTCATTAAAAATGTCCTAATCAACTAGTGTTTTTTCACCAAAACCATACAAGTTACATATTAGTGGACTTTGTTCCATTTCACTAAAAACATTGTGGATTTGGGTAATGGAAAAACCCAAGATTTTTTCTTCTACAATGACATCCGTGTCTATTCCATACAAACCTATGAAAAACAAATTTCACACAATTATTATTGCTAAATCGTGGCCCATGAAGTTTGTGACGACTAAACTTAAAATCTTTTTATTTTTAAAATGAATTAATAAACCCTTGTGCCTTTGGCCCAAATATATTAAACTTTTTATTAAACCACCCAACTCAATATTATTGCAGTTGAAATGAGTTTAAGGTCTAGCAACATGGAGAGGTAGGGTTTAACATTTTAACATGGGTGCTATTTGTTACAATGTTAAGGTTTTTTAACATTTATTTTAACATTTTAAATGGGTGTCATTTGTTACAATGTTGAGGTTGTTTAAACATTAATTCATGAAATGTTAGTTATTTTTTCATGTTTTAAATCCACACTTACATCATAGTAGTTTACATTTTGTTAATGGTAGTTGCACAAAATGGATGGAGTTGCAACTAATTCTTCCAAATCAATGGTAAGTAATTTTTTTAATTGTTTGTGCCACCTTCTCATCAATGTAACTTCATGTGAACTTCCCTCTACCCTTATTTTATCTTTCATTTTTTTTAAAAAAAAACATTTGTAATGTTCACAAGTTTTTTATGTTTTGTGTCGATCAACAATGTTATTGTCACACGACAACTCTAGGTGAATTATTTGTCATTTCTTCAACTTTGTTATCATCAAATTGATATTCTAGCACCACAACTCCAAGAACTTTTCCTCAACAACACCTTATATTATTTTTGTTTCAAAAAAAATCTTCAAATCTTTTCTTTTATCTTTGTTTTTCCTCTTTAAAAAAAAAATGAATCAATCTTTTTTTCACTCCCTTTTTTAAATCCCCAAAATTGATAATTAATTTTTTCCTTAAAATATTTTCCAACATTGGGCGATTATCACAAACTACCTTGGTTGTGAAATTAGTTGTCAATTTGGTTTTCATCATGAAAATTGGTGAGTACCAAATTTTGTGATACTTGGTTTGATAACCCAAGTGAAACCTAGGTCTTTGAAAATCAAGAATTTATGATACCTAGGTTGATATCCAATATATTGATTTTTATTTGTGTGAAAGTTGAGTCCTTGAAAAAATCAACACCCATTTTAAAAGATTTAAAATTGAAAACCATATGGAATTAATGCATTAGAAAGAATATTGTCTTTTGCAACTAAGAAATCAATGATTATAATTTCTTAAAAACTTTGTAAATGATTATGGTCATAAATTATAATATTGTTGAATCCTATATTGGAAAATGTTGCAGTCATAAATTGATTGGGTTTATGATGAATGGATGATAATGTGGTACTAAATGTGGGAGGTCATACTTTCATTGATTGTATTTCATACATCATCCATGATGAATGACATAATGACTTGGAAATATAATTATCATATTTCATTAAAAATAGGGGATAATTTTTTTTTGTTTATGATTATAAAATGATTATGCAAATGATGTGGAGAATATATTGATGATGTTGAAAGTTATGGGCTAGGTATTACATGGTATAATGTAATACTTTTGGGGGGTGTGTGACATGTCATTACATATACAAAACAACATTGCAACATGTTATAAATGACTACAAAATGACAACATGTCATTTCACACTATACTGCAAAATGATTATAGTTTATTAACATGGGTCATGTACATAACACTTCACTATGACTTTAAATGACTAAAAAATAATAACTTGTCACTTCACCCAATTACAAAATGGTTAGTAAATATTGATGTGGAACATGTACACAACATTTCACCAAGGGTTGAAATGATTTAAAAGTGAACAACTTGACTATAAAATGACTACCATACAATGGGGTGGATAATTATCATTTGGTTCACATGGAGTCCACTATTCTAACATTTTTAGCATTTTCCATCACTAAAATGAAAGTATTATTAACCTACATGAAAGATTGTTTGTTCATCAAAATGAATATGAGTTGAAGGTATGTGCAAACTTTCATTTCAATTTCAAACCTTCAAAGACATGGACAAAAAATGTGTTATGTTAATTATCAATTTAAACCTTCAAATGAATTTCAAATGAAGTCACTACATTTCATGAAATGTGGAACACAATAAACTTTGTAATTATCTACTTAAATTTTTTGTAGATGCTAGAAGATTGTATTTTTCAAACAATTATATGAGTCCTATCAAAGATTGTATACTTGGAGATGGGGGTAGTCCCATTGGAACAATTAGCCCACCTAGTTCCATTGTTGTTGTGATGAAAACATCTTCCACATTCGCCACTTCTGTCTTAGAATGGGCCTCCTTTTGTAAGACAATCCTAGTTTTTAAAGTCATCAAAAAAGAATACTTGTCTTTGATTTGGAAAAATGATAAATGTCATCAACAACCTATGTTGAAAATTGACAACAAGGAACCCAACATCATCTCTCACATATGTTGGGTTTTTTCAATTATCTTCTTGCTTCATCCACTCACATCTACAAATTACAATAGGAGTTTGCATGTGACCATAATGTAGTTTCAATGTCTTCTAGTAACCCTACATATTGAATAAACATTTTTTTTAGCATCAACAATTTGTTTTTCAAACACTAAATCAATCCACTACCAAAATTGTATATGAAATTTCAAATATATGTATTTGATAGTGTCTTTAAATTCTCGATGACAAAAGCAAAAATATTGAATTCGACACCTATGAAAACATAAGAGGTTGCTAGTTTTAACATCTTCCCACCTCTTTTACAAATCCTATCCAAACCATAACAACCAAAACCACCTTTGTTAGATTTCATGGTAAATCAATTTTCAATTTGTTGAGTTTGGAATTACATTCCCAAATATACATTAGGGAAAAATACAAACATGTCAATAAAAAAACTCATACAACATGTGATTTTTGAAATTCACCCCATTTTTTTTGTAGGGGTCTTCGAAACCTTCTTTATTGCTCGAGTTGGATGAAAAGCACATTACAATGACCCATAGTGTGCTTTCGTCAAACCATTGTTAGTAATGATTAGTTTGATCTAATTGTTCTTGAGCCTTGACTAGACGTGGTTTACTTTGTGTTTCCAACTTCCAATTAAAGTGGTCTACCATTCTAATTGACCTATACATGTGTCCTTCTAGTAGCCATCATTGTGTTGTAGTGTATTTTTGTTTCCCAAGTCCACAAAATGTTCACCCTTAAATTTTAACCCACAAATTGGACAAGTAACATACCCTAGCAATGCAATATATGGGGAAATCATGTATAGTCCAAAGTAAAACACTTTTCAATGTGAAGGTCTTAAAGCCCATTGGCTTCAACACATCATATATATGCATAAACTCGTTCCCACAACTACTACAATTCTTCCACAACATGTTGCAAATACACATCAAAATTATTTGATGCAACTAAGTTTTTCCCTTGAATCAACAATGTAAACATTAAAAAAACATTATTTAATATCAACCATGGAGGAATATTTTGGCAACATTACAACGGTTCAATTTGTATGGGTTCACATTATTTATTGCAAAACCTAGGTGCACATTCCTAGCATTTAAAGCAAATACTAGAAACCTGTCATTAATGTGTTTCGATGCTTTTGAATCACATGGATGTTTAACAAGTCCATATGGACTAATGTTTTGCACATACCATAACAATAAAAAGGACATGGCATGCATCCTAAACATTTTTTGAAGTTTAAAAATAATTGGAAAATGTCTAAGTACTTTCATGGGGAACAATTTGTTTCCCTCATCCTTGTATCAAGGTGCTCTACATTTTGGACAAGTGCAACATCTCTATACTCTCTTTGAAATAGGACATGTACCCTTTCCCACAAGCATATATTTTTTATAATCTAAATTTAGAGTCTTTTAATCAATGTTTTAACAACGTATAGTTATGGGTAAATAATTATTTGCAAGTAATAAATGAAGTCATAAAAAGGTGAAAGTTCATTTGTAAACTTGTTGTTGATTCCATGCACTGTGCATAAATTCATGAGTAATATTGTAATAACTAGTTTGGTACATTTTGAACCAGTATGCTACTTTTAAATTGCTTCCTCCATAGCCATTGGATCAAATTTCACATTTTTAAGTCCATCCACAAATGCCTTTTCTCTTGATGGTTCAAATTCTCCCTTTGCATCGATAGGTCACCCATTTTCACTATTACTTACACCCCCCTTGTTGGCTTCCTCTTATAGTTCATCACACAAAAGTCTTTTCAACAACCTCTATTGATATTTCTTCCAAGATATTAAGTTGATCCACTTGTTGGAATGCATCTTGAACCATACCTTGTATATTTGTGTGCAAATCAAGCTTTTAGTTTTGTTGTGTAATAAATGTTTTCCATTCAACCTCCCATTCTTCATATGAAGAATCCTTATCCTTTGGACCCCTCCATATTCTAAAAGTAAGTTCCCTTCAATTCAATATGAAGTGATGTTTATTCACATTTGCCACAATGCACAAGGTGTGCCATTTTCGTATACTACAGGGACAATGTAGTTTGTTCAATGAGTACAACCTAGTTTTTTATTCCTTTTGAAGCCATAACCAATCATCCTTATGTTGTTATCATATTTGATGCCAAAGGGGGAATTCTTTGGGTCCAAAATTCATTGCATTCACTATTAGAAAAAGTGGTTTATCAAAAAATTCAAGTTGACTAAGTAGTCATTTTTTATTACTGGACATGTCCATTTCGATTAGAGGCTCGAAACATGTATTTTTTGACTAATCAACTTGACTAGTATGATTTATTTGATCAATGCATTTAGTCAAGTTAGACAACCCTAATCAAAATGGCTAGTCAAATGGGACCTCTAATCAAATTGAACATAAAAAATTGACATCATTAGTCAAAATTACCAATATATGTATCAAATTGGACATCTTATGCCTAATACATATTTACCTCCTACCTCCCATTTATAATATTACAACCTACCTACCTACCAACCCACCCAGATACCTAGATGTAATACCTACGCTCCTATCCACCTACCTATATGTACTACCTACCTACTTACCCACCCACCCATCCACACACCTACGTAAATACATGTACTACCTACATACACTACCTACCCACCCATTTACCTATCTACTTCTGTACCCGCCCACCCACCTACCTACTTACCTATTCACCCACCATGTACCTACCTACCTACCCACCACCCACCCACCTATCTCCTACAACCTACCTACCTACCTTCGTATTTCATAGTCTTATAGTGATGTCTCGAAATAAACATGTGAAATAAAAAAACTTGACAAAAATTGAACACCTTTTGATGGTGTGATCCATTGGTTAAGAATTTGGTTCATCATTGGGGAGGTCAAGGGTTCAATTCTTAACATTATAACCGATGTGCATGCTTAAGGACATAAGGTAGGTAGGGCAGGTTAAGTAGGATATATTTAGTTAGATTAAATTACATCAAATAAGATAAGGTAGGGTAGGGTAAGTTAAATTACCACCTACCTACCAACATGCCTACATTTTTATAACCTACCTGCCTGCCATAATCTTTTTTTATATGGGCAAAAATTTGACCAGTCAAATGGTCCATACTCTACTAGTCAAAAAACCACCCCAGTCACAATAGACATGTCAAAATTGACTAGTCTAAAATGAGAGAGTGGTCTTTTTGACCCTTGTCCAAATTGATAAATTTTTAACAAGATTTGTCAATAAAAAGAACCAGTTTTTCTAGCAATGATTAGAAGACTAAATTGAATGGTTGGTTGATGTTTAATACAAATTTATAAGGATTTCAAAGATGAGCAATTGTAAAGTTCCATTTTGTGAAAGCCTATGCAATCAAAAATGAATTTCAAAACTATGTGAGCAATACGTGAACATCAACAATAAGTTTTAAATACTATATTACATTAAAGGTGTTATGATTTTTTTAGAAATTGCAATGATTTTGACCCCATTAAAAACATGAAACTTGTTCAATTAAAGGACAACATAAATTCACTAGCAACAATTACTAAAAGACATTAAGAAATGTATATTCTATTGGTGGGACCCACAATTTGTGTAATTTGTCAAGCTTTCCAAGTTAAAGTGTTATGGATATTTGTACAACAAAAGGGAACATTCATGTACAAACACATTGTTAATGTGTTTTTTAATATTCCCATCAAGGTTTCTTAAATTTTTATTATTATAAATATATATATTTTAAAACAACAACATGTACATTCAAAGTAAAGATCTAAATCCCATGTATATTTTTAAAATAAATGTAAATTCAAATTTGCAAAACTTTAAAGAATACATTTACTGAAAATAAAATGTTCCATTCTTCATTTTAAGTTTGAAAAATAAAATAAAAATGAAAATCTTCATTGTTTTTATTTTCCTTTTCTCCTACTTATATTAAGCTATTTCAAATTTAAATAGTCTAAATATATCATTTAAATAGTCATTAGTTAATATATGTACTAACATTTCCAAAATTCAACGGACAATGGTTAATGGACATCCAAATCGAATAATAATGTATTTATACAATTTTTTTGCAATTATTGTAAGAATGTTGGTGCATAACATTTGTGCTTCCACCCATTTTGTTGCATAGTTAATGGCCACTAAAATATATTAGTTCCTTGACATTCTACTTGTAGGTTTGACACTACTAGAAATTTTGGGTTTTGCAACTATCGCATGCAACTAAAATTCAGTTGCATGTGACACATGCAAGTACAAATTTGTGTAATTGCATAGGACATGTAGTTGCATGCGACATTACGTATGCAACATGTATATACGGTGTTAGTATACATGACCCATTTTGTTGCATAGTTAATGGCCACTAAAATATATTAGTTCCTTGACATTCTGCTTGTACGTTTGGCACTACTAGAAATTTTGGGTTTTGCAATTGTCGCATGCAACTAAAATTCAATTACATGCAACACATGCAAGTACAAATTTGTGTAGTTGCATAGGACATGTAGTTGCATGCGACATTACGTATGCAACATGTATATACGGTGTTAGTATACATGACCATTTTGTTGCATAGTTAATGGCCACTAAAATATATTAGTTCCTTGACATTATGCTTGTACGTTTAGCATTACTAGAAATTTTGGGTTTTGCAATTGTTGCATGCAACTAAAATTCAATTACATGCGACACATGAAAATACAAATTTGTGTAGTTGCATAAGACAAGTTGCATAGGACATGTAGTTGCATGCGACATTACGTATGCAACATGTATATACGGTGTTAGTATACATGTTCATACATACATATCAATCCAATGTAGTTGCACCTTATGTGCAACTTTCTTTGCAACTACATACAACTAATCAAAATATGACACATGTTTAAAAATTAGACAACTAGCTTGTGGACATGTGT